>Ga0265297_10002103_pt1 | contig 42463 bp, 44 predicted proteins | sample Munlanlwell13791_FD_192502 | JGI IMG/M metagenome (GOLD analysis project Ga0265297, IMG submission 192502) | Leachate microbial communities from a municipal landfill in Southern Ontario, Canada - Leachate well 137-91 | ecosystem: Engineered > Solid waste > Landfill > Unclassified | place... | reverse complement strand
CACCGACTCTTCAATCAAAATTTCATTTATCGGACTTGCATCTATTCCGGTTGCTGCCGCCTCTAAAAATTCATCGCTTGAGTAAACAGTGCCCGAACCAATGCCTCCAAGCGTAAATGATGGCCTGATAATTAATGGGAAACCAATTTTATCTGCCACTTTTAGAGCATCTTCTATATTGTAGGCATAGCCGCTTGCAGGAACCTCAAGGCCAATATCTTGCATTGTTTTTCTAAAAAGGCGCCTGTCTTCCGCTTTTTTTATTGCCGGAAGTTTTGCGCCAATTAGCTCAACTTTGTATTTTTCAAGTATACCGCGTTCGCTAAGAGCTACGGCAAGGTTCAACGCTGTTTGGCCGCCAAGAGTTGGCAATAGAGCTTCAGGCCTTTCTTTTTGAATTATTTTTTCTATGACTTCTGGAACAAGGGGTTCAATGTATGTGGCGTCGGCAAACTCCGGGTCGGTCATAATAGTTGCTGGGTTTGAGTTTACAAGTACCAGGCGATAGCCCTCTTTTTTCAGCGCTTTGATTGCCTGTGTGCCGGAGTAATCAAACTCGCATGCCTGGCCGATTACAATAGGGCCTGAACCGATAATAAGGATTGTTTTAATGTCTGTGCGTTTAGGCATTTTTATTAACTCTGTTATTTTTCATTAAATCTATAAATCTTTGAAAAAGGTATTTTGATTCGTGCGGGCCGGGGCTTGCCTCAGGATGATACTGCACCGCAAATATTGGCAAACTATTGTGTGCAAAACCCTCGGATGTTTTATCGTAAAGGTTAATGTGCGTAAAGCTGACATCTTTATCTTTTAAGCTCTCGGGCAACACACCAAAGCCATGGTTTTGCGAAGTTATTTCTATTTTGCCGGTGACAAGGTCTTTTACCGGATGGTTTGCGCCGCGATGGCCAAACTTTAACTTAAATGTTTTGCCGCCAAGCGCAAGGCAAAGCATTTGGTATCCAAGGCAAATGCCAAAAAGTGGAATTTTCGCATTGTTTTTTTCGTTATACGCAATTATCTGCCGAACAGTTTCTATTACAGAAGTTACAGCCGCTGGGTCACCCGGGCCATTTGAAAGAAATATGCCGTCGGGCTTTGAATCAATAATTTCATTTGCGCTTGTGCCTGACGGGTAAATAGTTACCTCGCATCCAAGAGCCACAAGTTCATAAATAATGTTAAGCTTGCATCCACAATCAATTACAGCAACCCGGTAGCTGCTTACCGCCGGTTTTTTGAAGAAAGGATATTTTTCTTTGCAGGTTACTTCTTTAACGAGGTCGCGGCCAACAAGCCCGCGTGATTTTTTTGCTTTTTCAACAAGTTTTTTTGGGTCAGTTTCTATGGTTGAAATAATTGCCTTTAGGGCACCTGCCTGCCTAATGTGTTTTGTAAGTGCTCTGGTATCTATGCCATCCATTGCAACAATGCCGTTTCTTACAAGAAAATTTTTAAGTGTTTCACTTGAGCGCCAGTTGGAAACTATCGGGCTTTCTTCACGAATTACAAAACCGCTAACCCACGGCTTTTCCGACTCCATATCTTGCAAATTTATTCCATAGTTACCAATGTGTGGGTATGTCATACAAACAATTTGTCCGCAGTAGGAAGGGTCCGTAAGTATCTCTTGGTAGCCAGACATACTTGTGTTAAAAACGGCCTCGCCTTCGCGCTCGCCGTCTGCACCAAAAGACCTGCCTACAAAGTATTTGCCCGACTCAAGAGCAAGTATTGCTTTTTTCATTTACCAACCCATTTATTAAAAAGAATGTTGTTTTTATCTATAACTATTGTCTCTTCGCGCTTTCTGCCAAGGGAAATTAAACTAATTTTTGTGCCGATAAGCGCTTCAAGGCGTTTTACATACTTACGCGCGTTTAACGGAAGATTTTTAAATTCGGTTACGCCTCGCACTTTTCCGCCAAAACACGGAAGCTCTTCGTACACCGGCTTGCATCCGGCTTGCAAAACCCTTGATGCTGGAAAATCATTTATAATTTTGCCTTTGTATTTATATGCCACGCAAATTTTTACCTTTTTGAGGTCTTCCATGCAATCAAGTTTTGTAAGTATAAGTTCATCTACACCGTTTAAGCGCATGCTGTGCCTTGCAAGAACCGCATCAAACCAACCGCAGCGCCTTGGCCTGCCGGTTGTAGCGCCAAATTCCTGCCCTTTCTCGCGCAAGTGCTCGCCGACAGAATCTTTTAACTCTGTAGGAAATGGGCCTTCCCCCACCCTTGTGGTGTAGGCCTTTATAACTCCTAAAACATTGTCTATTTTTGTTGGAGAAATACCCGAGCCGGCGCAGCAACCGCCTGAAATCGGGTTTGAAGATGTAACAAAAGGATAGGTACCAAAGTCAAGGTCTAAAAGTGTGCCCTGCGCGCTTTCAAATAAAATGTTTTTATTTTCTTTGAATGCTTTATCAAGTATAAGCGAAGTATCGGCAACAAAGTTCTTTAAAAATGCTCTTAGGCGAGGGTAATCGGCAAGAATTTTTTTTCTAAGTTCGTCTATTGAAATAAGCTTCCTTAGCAAAGGGGCTTTTTCTTTCAGGTTTTTTTCAAGCAGGTCAAGGAAAACATCTTTTTCAATATAATCAATAACCCTTATTCCAATGCGCGTAACTTTATCGGCGTATGCCGGCCCAATGCCCCTGCGGGTGGTGCCAATTCTTATTTTACCCTGCTCGCGTATTTCGTCTAAGTAACGGTGATAGGGCAAAATAATATGCGCTCTGTCGCTAATGAACAGCCGCCCTTTAATTTCAAGTTTTTTACTTTTTAGGAGTTTTGCTTCTTTTAAAAGATTTTCAGGGTCAACTACAACACCGTTGGTAATAAGGCAGATTTTATTTGGAAATAAAACACCGGAAGGAACTAAATGTAAAACAAAAGGCTTATTTTCAAAAATTATTGTATGGCCGGCATTGTTGCCGCCTTGGTATCGGACAATTATATCGGCTTTTTGGGAAAGATAGTGAACAACTTTGCCCTTGCCTTCATCGCCCCACTGTGTACCTACAACTACTAATGTTGACATTGCGTGCCTCGCCGAACCGGCCGCTACTGCTCAGTTCTATATAGGATAATAAATCTGAAAAAGTACCCCCAAGGGGAGTCGAACCCCTGCCGCATCCTTGAAAAGGATGTGTCCTAACCACTAGACGATGGGGGCATTAAACCCGGATTTTTATTTCAAGAAACAATTCTATCACTTATCAATGTGGCGTAGAAAATGAGCCCGGCGTGACTTGAACACGCGACACCCTCATTAAAAGTGAGGTGCTCTACCAACTGAGCTACGGGCCCAAACGAACCACTTATATCAATGACGCTTGCGCGCCGCATTATGACACAAAAAAAACACTGGCCGATGTTTAAAACTTCGGCCGGGCGAGTTTAGCAAATATTAAAACTTTTCGTCAACTTATTTATTATTATGCTTTGCCAACAATTTTAAAAACTTTTGTTGAACATTCGCCACAAACACCCGAAAGAGCTTTCATACCATTTTTCATAATAACTTCTTTTGAATCTTTAATCTCAACTTGCTTCTTACATTTCATACATCTGCCTTCTGCCATATTGAGCCCCCTTAATGTCGCGTACCCGCCGTTAGCGGGGTCAGACTTGGACTGACTAAACTATCAAAACCTTTTTAATCTATACGAGGATTGTAGCACTACCGTCAGCATTTGTCAATAAGCTTAGTATTTTCAATATGTCCCTTAACTGCATTTTTTATGCCCTCTTCAATGCTTACTGTTGGTTCCCAGACAAGTAATCTTTTTGCATTTGAACCAATAAATCCTGCCCCGCCTGCAACTATAATGTTATTCATAACTCCGGTTTTTTATGCTGAGGAAGGTTAAATGCAAATGGCCCACATGCTTTATAACATGTGGGCCATTTATTAAAACACAGCTTATTTTGTTACTGGTGCTACTGGAGCTTCTTGAACAACTTTTTTTTCTACTTTAACCTTTGCTGCTTTGACTTTTTTGACTTTTTTTACCTTTGCAGCTTTTGCTGGTGTAACTACAGTTGTAGTTGCAACTTTCACCGATGGAACAGTTGCAATTGGCTCCGCCGCATACATTATGCCAACTGAAGCGACAAAAGATACTAGGAATGACAACGCAATAAGTTTTTTCATGTTGATTCACCTCCTTTTTATACAGATTTATTTACATAAGATGAAAGGAAGAATGTTATAGAACTAGCGAGTCGCGGGATAGAGGAATGATTTTAGGCCTTGGAATACTTTCTGGTATGAAGAGATTGAGGGTGTAGAAGTTTGGAATTAATAAAAATCTTAAAATTTCTTTTGGGCTCAAATAAAAATATAATGATTCAGCATTTTGTCTTTTAAATTCGCTATAGTCATCTGTTAAATCATTCGCAATCTCGTCTATTATGGCAAGTGGAGGAAATTGATTTCCAGGGCAATACGATACATCCAAAGCGTCACCAGAGAACCCTGTCGCACAAAAGGTCACGCCGGAAAAAAGCGAAGTAAAAATTAAAATAATAAATGTAATGCGAATAAAAATTTTCATTTGAGTGTTTAACGTTGCGAGCATTCTAATAACTTTCATACTAAAAGTCAACAATATATATCATATTCTTAATTAAAAGTGATGATGCAAGACTTTATTTGAATGGTTTGTCATAAACCTTTACTTCGGGCAAAGTAAACTTATAAAATAGTAAAATGCCAGGTATGAATACTCAAAAACTTATACTCACTTGCCCGCTATGCCATAGCCAAAACTCCTTCAAAATTCAGGGGCTTGATAAAAGAACATTTTATAAATGCAACACTTGCTACCTCATATATGTTGACCCACTTCATCACCCAACCAAAGAGGTTGAAAAAAACCGCTACCTTGCGCATGAAAATGGGGTAGAATTCCCGGGGTATGTTGCATTTTTAAATAAGGCAATAGAACCCGCAATGCAATTTTTACGCCCTGATATGTTAGGCCTTGACTATGGTTGCGGCTCAAATCCAACTCTTTCAAAACTATTAAGTAAACGTGGGATAAAATGTGAAAATTACGACCCAATATTCTTTCCTAACACAAAAACAAAGCAACACTACAGTTTTATTTTTGCCACAGAGTGCTTTGAGCACTTTTTCTTTCCGTCAAAAGACATTGAACAGATAATTTCGCACATGCAAAAAGATAGTTATTTGATTGTAATGACAAATTTATGGAACAACATTGAAAATTTCAAAGGTTGGAGCTATGCGAAAGATTTTACACACGCTTCTTTTTATAACAAAAACACCATCAATTGGATTGCTACGCATTTTGGATTAAAAAAGGTTTACGATGATGAACAAAGAGTGATAATTTTTCGGCTTCAATTATAGTTTTAGTTTTTATCTGCCGCACAATTTACTTCATTAATTTCCAAGCTAAAAAATTTCTTTCTAAGCCAAAGGGCAACATTTACAAGACCAACTAAAACCGGAACCTCTACCATTGGGCCTATTACCGCGGCAAACGCGGCACCAGAGTTTATTCCAAACACAGATACCGCCACGGCAATTGACAGCTCAAAGTTGTTGCTTGCAGCGGTAAATGAAAGTGTTGCTGTTTTTGCATACCCTGCGCCGGCCTTCCAACTCATATAAAACGATACAAAAAACATTACAACAAAATAGATTAATAATGGTATTGCAATTCTTACAACATCAAGCGGTATTTTTACAATATACTCACCTTTTAGTGAGAACATTACGACAATTGTAAATAAAAGCGCTATAAGAGTTATCGGGCTAATTTTTGGTATAAATTTGGTGTTGTACCATAGCTTCCCTTTAACCTTAATAAGCGTAAACCTTGTGATAAAACCTGCTATTAGCGGTATACCCAAATAAATAAAAACACTTTTTGCAATTTCAACTATTGTTATATTTACAGCAAAACCCTGCAACCCGAAAAAACCTGGGAGAACTGTAATAAATACCCATGCGTATGCAGAATAAAATAACACCTGAAAAAGTGAGTTAAACGCAACAAGCCCCGCGCAGTACTCGCTGCAACCAAAAGCAAGCTCGTTCCATACGATAACCATTGCAATACAACGCGCAAGCCCTATCATAATCAAACCAATCATATATTGCGGATAATTATGTAAAAATACTATTGCCAAAACAAACATAAGTATTGGGCCAACTATCCAATTTTGAACTAACGATAATACAAGAATTTTTTTATCTGCAAATACATCTTTTAGCTCTTCATACTTAACCTTTGCTAATGGCGGATACATCATAAGTATTAAACCAATAGCAATTGGAATATTTGTTGTGCCTCTTTGAAATTTGCCCCAAAATACTGACACAAACGGGAATAGGTAGCCGATGCCTACACCAATAGCCATAGCTAAAAATATCCAAATGGTTAAGTACCTATCTAAAAACGAGAGTTTTTTTGTTACTTTTTCAGACATATTTATTCCCCAATATATTTATATGTTTTACCAATCAAAATGCCAAAAATATTACTTCTTAAACTCACTTATAAACTGCACTACTTTTTCTTTAATCATATCGCGAATTTTACGAATGTCTTGCAGTTTTTCTTCATAAGTTCCATTTAGCGCAGATGGGTCTGCAAAACTCCAGTGCAGTTTCTTGCTTACACCCGGGAAAATTGGGCAACTTTGGCCGCTGGTTTCATCACAGACAGTAACAACATAGCTAAACAACTCTCCCGTCTTAAAAAAATCAAACACGCTTTTTGTTTGATTGCCAGAAATATCTATTCCAACTTCTTTCATTGCCATAACAACAATCGGGTTTAGCTTGCCGGGTTCAAGACCAGCACTTTTTACATCAAACATTTCACCGCCAAACACTTTCAAAAATGCTTCTGCCATTTGGCTGCGAGCGCTGTTGTGAATACAAACAAACAAAACTTTTATTTTTTCCATAACATTTCCATTAAATTTATTTTATGAATAAATATAAGCCGCCAAACAGTACTAAAATTCCGCATATTTTTTTGAGCACAACAGCTCCTTTAGATCTCTCGCTCCAATTTAAATATTTCTGCACTATCTCTGTAAATGTTCCGGCTATTACAATAACTGAAATATGGCCAAGTGCATAGGCAACAATTAGCGCGATAGAAAAAACAATATTTGTTGAGGCAACCGAGAAAGACACCCCAAGAATAGGCGCCATATATGCAAATGTACATGGCCCAAGCGCAACACCAAACACAAGCCCCAAAATAAAAGCTGCAAATAATCCTTTTTCCCGATATGCTACTTGCCCCGATTTACCTATAAAAGGCAATGTAATTATTTCAAGCAAGTGAAACCCAACCAAAATAAATATAACAGCAACAAAATAATTGCTCCAATTGCCAATATCACCCATCATTCTTCCAAGCATTCCAGTAATTATGCCAATACCAGTTATGGTTATTAAAATTCCAAAAGCGAACAAAAATGAAAGCAAAAACGCGCGTTTAGTTGAAATGCGCCCTTGATCATCAATAAACCCAATAATTAAAGGTATGCTCGCCAAGTGACATGGGCTTAGCAATATGCTAAGTATGCCCCATATAAACGAACCCATTAGCGCAAATGTCGCTGATGCGTAAAGCGTTCCGTAAAGCCAGTTAAACAAAGTTAATATCATTCTTTCTCCAAAAGATTAAACACAATATTCTTATTTGCAAATTTCTCCTGATTGCATATTTGTTTCACTTGCGCTGTTTTTAGAAGAATTTTTATTTCCCGTTCTGATTTTCTTTATCCCCTGGCTATATAACACTTTAGCAATCTCTTCTTTCGGAAAAAATCCTAAATGACGGAAAAACTCACTCCCATTTTTATCTAAAAATACTTGTGTAGGAATTGCCTGTATTTTATACTCTGCGGCATAAGGTTTGCCTGCTTGAGACCAAACATCATAAAAAATAACCTTTACACTATCACCGTACTCTTTTTCAATATCTGCCATCACCGGTTGCATCATTTTACAAGGCATACAATTAATAGACCCAAGTTCAACAAATGTAACTTGAGTAGAATTCTTTAACTTATCCTTGCAAAAACCCGCAGAAGATAAAATAAATAACAACATTGCTACTACTAATTTAATTTTCATAAGTTTTCCTTTGTTTAGCTATTAGCAATCCATTTTTTTATTTCATCTTTTGATGGGATTCTTCCAGAAACTACAACTTTACCATCTACAGCAAGGGCTGGTGTGATCATCACTCCATAGTTTAAAATATCGTTAATTTGGTCTACTTTTGATATTTCTGCAACAATTCCGGTTTCATTTGTAACTTGCTCAACTAAGTCTGTTAATTTTTTACATTTTGCACAACCTGTGCCAAGCACTTCAAGCTTCATATATTCCTCCATTATTTTATTAACATGTTAAACAGATATCCTGTAAAAATTATCCCTGTTCCAACAATTGCGGCAAACAATACAATTAACCGTGTTTTCATAACAGTTTTTAATATCATAAATTCGGGCAATGAAAGGGCAGTTACCGCCATCATAAACGCAAGCGTAGTCCCAATAGATACACCTTTTTCACTCAACGCACTTACTAATGGGATTATACCTGCGGCATTTGAGTAAAGAGGAATACCTATTATGGTAGCAAGTGGCACGGCGTACCATTTATCGGCACCAGCATATTTAGCAAGGAAATCAGTTGGGGCATAACCATGTATCCACGCGCCAACACCTACCCCAATTAATATATAAGGCCATACTTTGTTCAGTATTTCAATTGTATATGACACTGCATAATTAATTCTATCTTTCCAACTCATATCTAAAGAAAACTGCTCAGTAGCGCCCTTGCCTTCAAACACAAAATCTTTTACCAATTTTTCAACTTTAAGTTTTCCTATAACAAGACCAGATAGTACGGCGATAATAAGACCTGAGATTACATATAATAATGCTATTTTCCAGCCAAACAAACCAAACAACAAAACCAAGGCTACTTCATTTATCATTGGCGATGAAACAAGAAAAGAAAATGTTACACCCAAAGGCACGCCTACCCTTAAAAACCCAAGAAACAACGGCACAGCACTGCAGGAGCAAAAAGGAGTGATGATACCCAAAAGTGCTGCAAGGATATTGCCGATAAACTTTTTTTTGTGTGATAATATATTTCTAATTCTTTCTGCAGGAAGAAATGACCTTATGATAGATATAACAAAAATTATTCCTATAAGAAGAAGGAATATTTTAATTGTGTCATAAATAAAGAAATTAACAACATTCGCCAATAGCGTTTTGGGTGCAATTAAAAAAATACTATAAGTTAACCAATCTGCAAAAGCTTTCAGCATAGAATCCTCTTTGTTTACTTACTCATACCAACAATACACTTACCCTCTTTTCTTATTGCAAGCCGTTTTTTTAACCTTATGGCATCTTCAGTAATAACTTTATCTTTTATGGTTTTAAGCAACTTAATTATATGTTTGCCAAAATCACTATCAGCTTTAGTAATTGAGTAAAAAACAAATTTTCCAGCTCTTTTTTCTAAAACAAGCCCTGCGGTTTTTAACTCTTTTACATGTCGCGATATGTTGTACTGCTTTAGTTTAAGTGTATCCATAAGCTCGCAAATACAAAGTGAGTCGTTTGCACAAATAAGCGCGCACATTATCCTTAACCTGGTTTTATCACTAAGAGCGCTAAAAACATTTGTGTAATTTGTGGGTTTGTTCATAAAAACTCCTTTTTTTGCATTTTTTATTATGTACATATGCGCTTTTGTGCATATGTTACAACTAAACTTTTTATTTGTCAATATAAAACAAAAAAGACCTCATTGGAAAATGAGATCTCTTTAAAAAAGTTGCGGGCGTTGATTTGAATCCCGCAAATTGCGGGATTATGAGCCATTAAGCAATTTTTTAAATGCCAAACCACCTTTATATGATTTTATTTCCCTCTCTTTTCTAACTGCTTGACTACGGGTGTCGTATTCTTGGCTGTATATCAATTCCCAACCACTATACTTTCTGCTCCACTTAGACAAACCATTTTTATGCTGTAACAAACGACGAACTAAATTGTTCGTTTGCCCAATGTAATATTTACCGCCCACAGAAACTAAAATGTATACCGTATATTTCATTGTAAATAAAAAAACGATAAGGTATTAAGCCTTATCGCCTATCAAAATATTATAGGGTGAAATCTAAATTCCACCTTTGTTTCAAGTCATTACTTGAACCGGATTTGAATCCCGCAACTTGCGGGATTATGAGCCACCCTCTTGCTACCAAATATCTATCACAGAAAAAAGTTGCGGGGGCAGGATTTGAACCTGCGACCTTCAGGTTATGAGCCTGACGAGCTACCGGGCTGCTCCACCCCGCGATTATGTATCACTTGTACGGTGATTTTATCTTATATCATCGATTGATGTCAAACAAATCCGTCGTATATGACACTTCTACTTTGCCGCCATCTATTTTAATAAATTTATGCCCATAAGTATTAAGCACTGTCGTGCTGCCCGAATGTGCAATTTGATTTTGGTACATATCTTGCAGGTGAATATGCCCATGAAGCCAAAGCGTTGGTGAAACATATTTCATAAAATCGTTAAAACATTTAAACCCTATGTGGGCCGGATCGCTTTGATCATTAATGCCAAATGGTGCGGCGTGAGAAATTACAACTACACCTTTAACTTTTTTTCTTAATAAAGCCATCTTAAATTGCTCTAAGCGCACCTTTATAATTGCTCTTGAGACAATTTTCTCCATTTCTTTTTCGCTAAACTGGTTTTTGCCGCCGTTATACAAAATTGAGCCGCCAAAGCCGACGAATATATAACCATTACGCTCTTCCACTCTTGCGTGCAAATCTGTCGCGCCGGCAATCCGTTTTACTGTTGCCACCTTTTTTTCAGATATTTCGGATTGTTTTTCATAACCAAAATAATCTTCTCTGTCCCAGCGATATTCGTGATTGCCAAAAACAAACAAAATATCTCTATCTATCCCGTCAACTAAAAACTCCAGGTACTCCTTTTCTAAATCTCCACAGGATATAATCAGGTCTATTTTTTTAAGTTCTTCCGGTGAGCGCAAAACAAGCGCTTCAAGAGCTCTGCTTGGAATGTCGGAAACCGATAGGATATTCATTTTAGAAAATTGCACTGCAACATATTAAACCTTGTTTTTTATTCCCTCAATTATGTCTTTTACTACATTGGGCAAAAGATCGAAAAATTTTGGTTTTTTAAAGCGGCTTACAAAATCTTCTTTTGTAAAATCAAAACCTACATCGTGGCCGGCTTTTTGGCTAAGGAAGTATTTATGCTGTTGTATCCACAAATACAAATCTGCAAAAGTTCTATTTGGGAAACCGTCAAGAATGCGTTCTTGTTCTATAATTTTTATCGCAGGCAAAAAGCGTTTTTCATACCAAAGAAAACTTGAATAAATAATGCCTCTTTTGGCAAGCTCTCCGGCACTATAGTTTTTTCTAAAATCTTTTATTTCTTCAAACAACTTGCCATAACTGGTAAGGTCGGTAACTTTTATTGGATAGGAGAGAATTTCATTTACAAGGAAAGTTTCTTTTTCAAACATTTCCTCTTCAAGTATTATTAAGAAATCCTTTGCCTGCTCTGTGTTATAGCTGTATTTTTTATCTACAGAGAGTTCCAAATCAAACTCTATTTTTATAACTTCCGCATCTATATCAATGGCTTTAAGCTCATTTTTTGCAACCGTAACGCGGTGATGCCCGTCTATAACAAAGTAGTTGTCAAGAATCTGGTACACCTTAATTGGCGGTAAAATTTTACCTTCCAGCATTACTTTTTTAACATATTCATATTTTGTGCTTATTTTTTCTTTATGAAAAAGGAAGCCCTCGTTAAAATCGGCATATCTGCCCAAACTGCCAACTATTTTATCTATTGGAATTTGCAGAACACCAAGGTTTACCTGATGAACATGCTGTAGATTCTTTTCTATTGAAGTAAAATCAATTAGTGTGTCTTTTTCTTCTGTCATTACAATCCCTCTCTTCATTTTTGCATATTATCTGCACTTCATAGCTTATTTCAATTATTACAAAAAATAAAATGGGCAGGGTGGGAATTTTGCTCCTTCGCCTGCTTTCGCACGCTCACCCGCAACCTGCCACCCTCGCTTTTTCGTCCTCTGGACGCGCTTCGGGTTGGCTTCAATTCCCAGTTTTGTTTTTACTTACATCTAACTTACTATCAAAAACAGTTTTCTCTATAAAAATAAAATGGGCAGGGTGGGAATTGAACCCACACGGCCCTTGCGGGCCTCAGGATTTTAAGTCCTGTGCGTCTGCCAGTTCCGCCACCTGCCCAAATTATACAACTATGAATGTACCATTGGTGTTGCAACTGCAAATACAACGCGTATATTATACATTTTTTTAGCACACAAATAAATTGAAATTTGCTTTTATTGTTCTTGTTCAATGTGAAATTTATGAAGCAGGCGGTGAATTATAGGGGCAAATATAATAGCCGCTATGGTAATAAGCGCAAGACCGCTATAAATTGCGTAAAAACCGGCAAATATTTTACCGTTTTGCGTATGCATTTGAGCAAGAGGCCCCATACCGGAAAGAATCATGGCTGCGTTTACAAAAGAATCAACCAATGAAAGATTTTCGTAATAATGATAACCGAACATTCCTATTAACAAAGATATGGCTATTAACACTATCCCTACTAAACCGCTAAAAAGCATGCGCATTACAAACTTTCTTTGCGAAACAAGCGGGTGATGGCGAGATTCAAACATAATTACACTCCATATCTTTACAAAATATCATATCCGGACAGAATCACTATTTAGCTGCGATTTATTCAAATATATAACTTTATAAAGTTTGTCAAAATTGGCATATGTTTATAAAGTTACTGTTTGGAAAATCTGTGGTTTTTAAAGCTTCTTTCAAAAAATTATTTAAAGCGAGGTCTTGCGCCACGGGGTGCAGGCCAAGATGGTCTGCCACTGTTGCCTTTTGCAAATTTGCTAAATGGTTTACTACCTCTTTCGCCAGAACTATGGGTGCCTGAAGGTTTTTCACCGCGAGGACTGTATTCTTTTCTTGCTGTATCTGATGACGGAAACCGCGAAGGTGCACCATCTCTTCTTTTCGGGTCAAATGGTTTACTAAAAGTTTTATAGGCTGGTCTTTCTCCGCGAGGCGCTGGCCAGGCAGGTCTGCTGCTATTATCGCGTTTTGCAAATTGACCATATGGTTTACTACTTCTCTCCCCAGAACTATGCTGACCAAAAGGTCTTTCACTGCGGGGTTTAAATTCCTGCCTACCTGCATCTCGTGACGGGAACTGTGAAGGAGCACTGTCTCTTCTTTTTGAATCGTATGATTTTCTTGCACCAACATTATGCGCTGATCTTTCCCCTAAAGGAGCTGGCCAAGCAGTCCTGCTGCTGCTATTATTACGATTTGTAAATTGTCCGTATGGTTTACTACTTCTTCTGGCTGAACTATGCTGGCCAGAAGGTCTTTCGCCGCGGGGACTGTATTCTTTTCTTGCCGAATCCTTTGGCGGGAACTTGGAATTAGCATTTGCACTTATTTGCCTACTGTGATGTTTAATATACCCGGGCTTAAACATCGGCCTTACTGCTTGTGTTGGCTGAGATGTTCCAGATTCTTGACGAATTGTGGGCTGTGCAGTTGTGGTTTGCGGTTTGTTATATTCCGGTGAATCGCCAGACCTAAGTTTTGCATTTGTTTTCTTTACCTTAATTTTATCTTTTAATATTCGTGTGCGATCCAGTGCCCTTATTGCAGCCTCTGCTTCGTGTTGGCCTGGCATCTCAACAAACCCAAATCCTTTTGATAGCCCTGTTAAATTATCCATTACAATTGTAACCGAAGTAACTACACCAAATGGGCGAAACTTCTCCATCAATTCTTCTTCAGTAACAATTTTTGATAAATTACGAACTAATATATTCATTTAAACATTTCCCCTATCCTATATTCATTTCAATTACTATTTTATTATTGTTTTAAAAACTAAATGTTGCTCCTAAAGCTATGTAGTGCAATAGTGCAAAATTATAAACAACATCATTATCTGCACCGCCCTCTAACACACGATACCCTAATTTAAATGCAAGAGTAGCATCGTACTTGTACTGCAAAGCCACTAAAACATCTTCTGCCCTGCCTTGAGGTGCGGCTAATGCATCACCTTGGCAAAGTACAGAAAAATCATTATCAAACGCATCCCATTGCACTTTAAAAGCTATTAACGGAACCAAACCAGTATTTTGTTTTTCAGTAATAGTTGCACCATCTGAAAGCTTTATTGAGGCATCTCGTATTTTTGCTGTCAAACCAAGCCAAGTTTTAACTTTTTTGCTTTCTTGCACAAGATACAAATAACGCAACCGATACGAATCAAACCTATATGTTCCATTTATTTGTGACCCAGTTGCAAATGTTTTATCTGTAAAGGTAATTGGAGTTTTGAGTGTGCCTTCGGTTTTTAGTGTTAATGGAGCAATAAGCAATTCAAATGAGCTTTTTGGTGATATTTCATCTATTATTGTTGTGCGCCAAAAAAAATCACTTTTAATAGAAAGGTCTTGGGTTGATAAAGAAAACCTTGTACCTGTGTTGCCAGGAATTTGAACATCATTATAACCGCTTTGCACTAAACCTGCTTCGTAATCTACCTTAAGGCCTGCATAAAGACACTGCGAAAAAAGTGCAACAATAAGTAAAGCTAAAATATTTTTCATTTGTGTAATCTCCTATGCTTTACAAGTCGGATGTTTTAACTTGTTAGCATTAACCATTACTGCTTGATTATACACCATCCCAAGGAACACTTCAACCTGGACTTTGCAATTTTGTATAATGACCATCACGGCAAATAAAATATCCTACTTGATACTGCCCGGAAGCAACCATATCAATTTGTAAATAAACGGAAAATAAACAAACATGTCATTAATTAGTTTACGCAATATTCGTGTGGCCTTTGACGGCCCATTAGTTTTAGAAGACCTTTCCATAGATATACATAAAGGTCAACGCATTTGTATTCTTGGGCGTAACGGCTCGGGCAAGTCCACCTTAATGCGTATAATAAATGGTGATTTAAAGCCCGATGCTGGTGAGATCATTATTTCACCTGGGCTAAAGGTAAGCTACCTCACGCAAGATGTACCAGATAATCCCGAACTTTGTAATAGGTTTGTGAACCGAGGCGAAAGAGACGGAGGCAGTTTTGACGCAAAAACTGCAGATAATGGTAATTCCATTAGCAAGGGTTTTGCGGATAAAAATGTCCCGTATCTTGCGACGAATTCCAAATCCTATTGCAAAATTCGGGATAGTATTACAGGCAGTGCGTTTGATATTGTCGCGCAAGGTGCAGGTAAAATTGGCGAAAGCTTGGCAGAGTATCACCGCCAGCTGGCTAATCCAACAGATGACGATTTGTTTCACAAACTTCAGCACGATTTAACCGAGCATAACGGGTGGCAAATAGAAGCAGTTATAAACCGCGTGCTTGACCAAGTACAGGTAAACCCCGATGTTGAATTTGCATCACTCTCTGGCGGAATTCGCAGGCGTGTATTTCTCGCCCGTGCGCTTGTAAACGAACCTGACATTTTATTGCTTGATGAGCCAACCAACCATTTAGATTTAGAGTCAATTAAATGGCTTGAAAATTTTTTATTAACCGCAAGGCTTACGGTACTTTTTGTAACCCATGACAGACGACTTTTAAAAAAATTGGCTACCCGAATTGTTGAAATAGATAGAGGAAAGATAATTGATTGGAGCTGTGACTACCTAACATTTTTAGTTAGAAAAGAGGCAGTACTAGAAAACGAAGAAAGAGCGAACTCTGAATTTGACAAAAAACTTGCTCAAGAAGAAATTTGGATACGCAAAGGCGTAAAAGCACGGAGCACACGAGCCGAGGGCCGTGTTAACGCGCTTAAAAAAATGCGCGAAGAACGCAAAAAGCGCCGAGAACGCACCGGCAATGTTGCTATGACTATTAGTGAAGGAGAACGCTCTGGCAACAAAGTGCTTGAAGCTAAAAATATTTCATTTGCTTATAACGATAAATTAATTATAAATAACTTTTCATTCTACCTTACCCGAGGAGACCGCATAGGTATAATAGGCCCAAATGGATGCGGCAAAACTACACTCTTAAACCTTTTGCTAGACAGAATTAAACCACAAACTGGGACAGTTGACCTTGGGGCAAATGTAACCCCTTTATATTTTGACCAGCTTCGTAAAGGCATAGACACCGAAAAAACCGTTTGGGAAAATGTTGCTACCGGCGGCGGTGACACCGTAATTGTTAATGGAAACTCCCGTCATATAATAAGTTATCTGCAGGATTTTTTGTTTACATCAGAGAGGGCAAGAACACGCGTAAAATGGCTTTCGGGCGGGGAACGCCACCGTTTACTGCTTGCGCGCTTATTTACAATACCGTCAAACCTGCTTGTTTTTGATGAACCAACTAACGACCTTGATACAGAAACATTGGAACTTTTAGAAGAGGTTTTGTTGCAGTACGAAGGAACTTTAATTGTGGTCAGTCATGACAGGGAGTTTTTAAACAATGTTGTAACATCGGCATTGATATTTAGAAAGGATTATAAGATTGACGAATATGTGGGCGGCTATGATGATTGGGAACGCCAAATAGAAAATAGCACCGAACCACCAAAACCACTACCTTTGGTCAAAAAGAAAAAGTTAGCATCTAAACCAATAATTAAAGTCCCACGAAATATATCCGTGAAAGAAAAACGAGAACTTGAAACTATTGCATCTATTATTGAAACATTGGAAAGTGAACAGCGCAATATCCACACACAACTTGCCGACTTTACACAATGCCAAAAACCTGGTTTTACAACTCAGTCAAAAGCCCGCCTTGCAGAAATTGAAGCAGAACTATCCAAAACATTTTCACGATGGGAAGAGTTGGAGACCTTAAATAAGAATTGATTTAAACCGCGGGGCTATCCTGCCCCTGCGCCCCTGTGATACTTTTCTTTGAATGCCCAAAGAAAAGTAACCAAAAGAAATGCACCCACGGTGGCTATTCACTCGCATTTTTTTGGCGTCTACGGAAACTCGCCTCGCCACTTTGTGGCGGGCTCAAACATCCTTGCCGAAAACTCCAAAAAAATGCTCTCCCATGGTCAGCCAAAGTGGGATTGAAAAACTATCAAGAAATGAATCAAACATACCACAATTGAAATTGTGGATACGATTCTTTGTCAGTGAAATCTAACAATCTGTCATCTTGCCATACAAGTTCAGTAAAATTTTCTAAATCTTCACCATATCCACGACACATTACTTTAAGTCGATTGAATGGATTTAATCGTAGAATGTTTTTTGCAAAAAATGGCGAGAGTTTAATTTCCATAATTTTATATTGACCGATAATTGCCTCTAGTAGTAAATTCGAGATATCGTTTATCTCGTAGAAACTGTAATTGCTGGCGAATTTTATCTTTAATATGGCTATTACCGGGATGTTTTTTTCTTAATTCGTTTTCAAATTCATAAACCTCATTAAGGGAAAAATCCTTACTTCCAATTTTATCAATGCATATCATAATATCCAATAACCAACCCTTTGCTTTTACTTCTTTTTCTTGTCGTAAAAACATTGTCTTTTGCCATTCAGCAAGCACTTTTTCTTTTGGCACAACCTGTTTATCTTTAATAAAATATATTTTTCCAGTTTGCGGAATGCTTTGTAGAAGAATATTGCAACCAATCCAACCTGCTCTTTTTGCAGTAACAGCCAATGGCTTTCTCTTTTCGACAATTTCTGGAATAAAATAGTGTTTTGGTACTACAAACAAGTTCTTTACCTGTAAACTAAAACTATCATAATTAAGAAGAAACAAGCTAGGATTATTATCACTTCCAAGCCTTTCCATCATTGTTCGATATGCCCCATCAACAATTTTAACCCCTACAGAAGCATTTTTACTTTTCAGTTCATACTCTTCTTTACATTTACTACAAAAAAAATCTGCAACGGGTCGATTGTTTTCATACTTTTCTATATTTGCACCGCAATTAGGACAATAAACTTCACTGTAAAACCATGCCTCAGTTTGGACTCTTATTTTCTGTGAAGCACTGTTATAACCATATGCAATATTTTTATCAAGAAGAATATTCACAAATAATTATCCTTATTTACAATCAACCTTCCCCCAACTATTCGTATTTTATAGCTTTACCTGCAATAAGTAAAGTGTAACTTTCTTTACTACCCTTATTTGACGGAAATGGGGGTTTATGGTAAAATTCACTCACTATGTTTAAAAAACTTATTAAAATTAAGGTAGCAGATGCATTAAAAGAGTTTATTGAAAAAAACTCTATTGATAATACTTTTGATTTTGCCGTTGAGCAAACCCCTAAAAACATACCAAGCGATTTTGCCATTAATGCGGCTATGTTACTTGCCAAAAAACTTAAAACTAACCCCCACCAATTAGCACAAGAGCTGTGCCCGCAAATTCAAGAAGCGTTAAAAGGCATCGCCTCTAAAGTTGAAGTTGCTGGTGCCGGGTTTATTAATGTTTACCTTTCAGATGAGTTTACACACTCCTGCCTAAAAGATATTTTAGACGAGAAAGGCATGTTTGGCAAAAGCAGTTCTGGCCATAACGAAAGTGTGCTTATTGAGTTCGTTTCTGCAAACCCAACCGGGCCATTACACATTGGGCATGGGCGTGGCGCTGCTATTGGCGATTCATTAGCAAGAATATTTTCACACGCTGGGTATAATGTAACAAAAGAGTATTATATTAACGATGCTGGTAACCAGATGGAAAACTTGGGTAAATCGGTGCAGGCACGCTACCTTGAGCTAAAGGGCGAGAAAACAGAGTTCCCCGAAGATGGCTACCACGGCCAATACATTAACGATATTGCAAAAAAACTTTTTGATGAAAACACGCAAAACATAAATTTTACGCAAGTTGCCATAAAAGAAATAATGCAGATGATTAAAAGCGACCTTTCGGCTTTTGATGTGGAGTTTGATACTTGGTTTTCTGAAAAGACACTTGCCTCAATTACTGATAGCGAAGGCAAAACTGAGGTTGATAAGGCATGTGAGTATTTGCAAAGAAAAGAGATGGCATACGAAAAAGATGGTGCGCTTTGGTTTGCATCGGAAAAATTTGGCGACGACAAAGATCGCGTTTTAAAACGCGACGACGGCCGCTACACATACATTGCATCGGACATTGCTTACCATAAAAATAAGCTTGAACGCGGATATACAAAACTTATTAACCTTTGGGGTGCAGACCACCACGGCTATGTTGCCCGATTAAAGGCGTCTATTGAGGCGTTGGGCTCAAACCCCGAGGCACTTACAATTATTCTTTACCAACTTGTTTCACTTATGCGTAATGGCAAGCCGGTTGTGATGTCTACCCGTTCAGGTGAGTTTATTGCGCTTCAAGAAGTTATTGACGAGGTTGGTAAAGACGCATGCCGTTTCTTTTTCTTGCTTAGGGCACCTGGCTCACAATTGGACTTTGACTTGGAACTTGCAAAGAAACAATCCAGCGAGAACCCTGTATTTTATATTCAGTATGTTTATGCACGGTGCGCGTCTATTTTAGCTCAAGCAAAGAAGAACAATTTGCCCAATAATGATACAAATTCAGACATTGACCTATCTGTACTTACCCAAAAAGACGAGTTAGCACTTATTAAACAACTTGCGTTGCTTCCTGATGTGGTTGATAACTGTATTAAAAACTTATCGCCCCATTTTTTAACAACTTACCTTATGGAAACTGCCGATAATTTTCACCGCTTTTACGAAAACTGCAAAGTTCTTTGTGAAGACGAGAAAGTTTCAAAAGCACGGTTGGCACTTGTTGAAGCGGTTATGACTATTGTTAGAAATACTATGTGGCTTTTGGGAGTTTCCACCCCGGATAAGATGTAACTTCGGTTCAATATTGAATATGCGTTTTCTCCTCTCCCTTGAATGGGAGAGGACTGAGGTGAGGGCGGGAAACGCAGTGAGGGATCTTGGTTTTTACTGTCATTGCGTCAGCCCAAGGGGCTAGATCTCGCCAAAGGCGGAAACCCATCAGGGGTGAAGCAACCTCGCTTTAACTATTAGATTGCCGCGCTTCGCTCGCAATGACTCAAGATTGCTTCGTTGCTACTGCTCCCGCAATGACACAGTACATAAAATATAAAAAAACGTTTCGGCATTTATACCTGAACGCTTTTTTACAAATAAACTTCCACCCAGATTTCTTGGTGGAATAACTAAGTTAAAATTATCAAACACTGTACGATATTTTTTATTTATCTATTTTCTCTATTTCTTTTTTCTTCCAGATGAAATACACGGCAGGGTAAACCAATAGTTCCAGTAAAAAGGATGTAAATATACCGCCAACCATAGGGGCTGCAATTCTTTTCATTACATCGGCTCCAATTTCATAAGATTGCGCCCACATTATCGGCAAAAGACCTATAAATAATACCGCCGCGGTCATCATTTTTGGCCTTATCCTTCTTACTGCGCCATTGTGAATTGCAACTTTGAGGTCGTTGATAGTTTTTAATAATCCCCTCTTTTTAGCATCGTCATGCGCGAGGTCAAGATAAAGCAGCATAAATATACCTGTTTCAGCATCAACACCAAGAAGTGCAATAATACCCGACCACACGCCTATTGAAAGGTTGTAACCAAGCAACACAAGTATCCACACCGCGCCTATTAGTGAGAATGGGACTGCAAGAAATATTATGGAAGTTTTAACATACGATTTTGTGCTGATGTAAATAAGTATAAATATTATAAACAGCGTTAATGGGAGCACCACTTTCATGCGGGCTTTTACCCTTTCCATAAACTCAAACTGACCACTGAATTGTATGGAATAACCCGGTGGCAGTGTTATTTCTTTATATATCATTGCCTTTGCATCATTTACATAACTCCCCAAATCCCTGCCTGTAACATCAACATAAACATATCCGGTTAGACGGCCGTTTTCGTCTCTTATCATGCCAGGGCCTGTTTCGGTTTTAATTTCCGCAACTTGATAAAGCGGTATCTGCTCCCCCGACGGTGTGGCAATATACATTCTTTTTATTTTTTCTATATCGTTTCTTAGTTCCCTTGGGTAACGGACATTTACAGGAAACCTTTCTCTGCCTTCTACCGTCTGCGTTACATTCTCGCCGCCTATCGCTGTCATTATACTGGTGCTTACATCTTCAACGGATAATCCATATCTCGCGATTGCTTCCCTGTTTAAATTGAAGTTGATAAAGTAACCACCGGCAGTGCGTTCGGCAAAAGCACTCCTAGTTCCTTTCACCATAGACAGATGCGACTCTATATCTTTCCCTATTTTTTCAATTGTAGCAAGGTCATCACCATAAATTTTTATGCCTACCGGCGTTCTAAAGCCCGTGGTAAGCATATCTATTCTGCCTTTTATTGGCATTGTCCATGCGTTAACCACACCGGGTAACTTTAGTTTAGCGTCCATTTCTGAGATTAGTTCATCCCAACTTATTTTGTCAGGCCAGATGATACGAAATGGACCTTCCGAAAAATTCGGCAAAAAGCTGTACCATCTATCTTTGTGACGCCATTCGTTTTGGGGTTTAAGCACTACGGTTGTTTCCATCATAGAAAGTGGAGCTGGGTCGGTAGATGTTTCGGCCCTGCCGGCTTTCCCAAATACGGTTAATACTTCCGGGAATGACTTTAACAATTTGTCCTGAGTGCTAAGCAGTTCCTGCGCCTGTGCTATGGATATACCCGGTAATGTGGTTGGCATATAAAGTATTGAGCCCTCATTAAGCGGCGGTATGAACTCTTTGCCGAGCATAAAAAATGCCGGTATAGTAAGTAAAAAAGCGAGCAAGGCGCCAATAATGATTTTGTACGGATGCTTTAATACGGCATCTACAACTGGGCCGTATATTTTGAAGAGGAAACTTGAAATTGGGTGTTTTTTCTCGGAATGAATTTTACCTACAAGCAGAGTGTTTACCACCGACGATAACCATTTAGGTTTAAAATTGTAATTCTCAAGGCGTGTGAACAACATTCTGATAGCCGGGTCTAAAGTTATGGCAAGCATTGCCGCGAAAAGCATTGCGAAATTTTTTGTGAACGCCAACGGTTTGAACAAGCGGCCTTCTATACCGGTAAGCGAAAAAATTGGAATAAACGCGACCGCAATAACTATAAGTGCGAAGAATGAAGGCCTGGCTACTTGTTTTATTGCGTTAAGAAGTACTGTGTGGTAATCGCCATTTTTTCCTTCGTCCTGCCATTTTGCAAGTGCTTTGTGGGCGTTTTCCACAACAACTATTGAAGCGTCTACCATAGCACCAATTGCTATGGCTATACCGCCAAGCGACATTACATTTGATGTTAGTTTCATATAATACATCGGTATGAATGCAAAAAGAACCGCTATTGGAAGCGTTACAATTGGAATTACAGCCGACGGGAAATGCAGCAGGAATATTAGGATGATTAACGATACTACAAGCATTTCTTCAATGAGTTTTTTTCTGAGCGTATTAACTGCCCTGTTTATTAATTCGGAACGGTCGTACGGAAACAACTTTTACACCGCTGGGCAATTGTATATGTGAGAGTTTTTCCTTAACGCTATTTATTGTGTTTAACGCGTTCTCGCTGTATCGCATTACAACAATGCCGCCGACAACCTCGCCATCGCCGTTCATTTCGGATACGCCTCTTCTTATGTCGGGGCCTAACTCAACTTTGGCAACATTACTAATTTTTATTGGCACGCCATTGCTTATTTTAAGCACGGCCTGCTCTATATCTTCCTTTTTAGTTATATAACCCTTAACCGTGAGCATATATTCCGTGCCGGAAAACTCAATTACTCTGGCGCCCGTTTCCTGGTTTGAACTCCTAACTGCATTGACCACAGCGGAAAGCGGTATGTTGTACTGCTGGAGTGCGAGCGGGTCTACAACAATTTGGTACTGTTTCACATAACCGCCGATAGAGGCAACTTCGGCAACACCTTTTACCGACTGAAGTTCGTATTTTAAATGCCAGTCCTGAAATGTTCGCAACTCATCAAGTGAATGTGTTCCGGACTCATCTTTAAGGGCATATTCGTATATCCAGCCAACTCCCGTGGCATCTGGCCCAAGCTCAACTTTTGCGTCTTGTGGCAACTGCTGATTAACCTTTGAAAGGTATTCCATAACACGCGAACGAGCCCAGTAAACATCTGTGCCATCTTCAAATATTACATAAATGTATGAGAAGCCGTAATCTGAGAAAGCGCGAACATCTTTTACTTTAGGGGCACCGAGAAGTGCTGAAATTACCGGATAAGTAACCTGGTCTTCTATAACCTGAGGAGGGCGGTCCCACTTTGTATAAACGATGACTTGCGTGTCGGTAAGGTCAGGTATTGCGTCTAACGGAATGTTTTTGATAGCCCATACTGACCAGGCGATCATTGCTATTACGCCGAGAAATACAAATACTTTATTTTTTGCCGACCAATCAATAATTTTTTCAATCATAAGTTGCCTGTGTCATTCCCGCGCCGTGGCGAGGGAATCCATATTGTTTGCAATGCCCGAGTAAATGCTTCGTTTAGACAAAATATAGAATATGATGCAATGTCCGTCGATGGTTATATACCAATATATAAAGTATGGTATTTCTGCTTATTTTACTCCGGAAACTGATTTAAAATTACTTCGGTCAATTGTTTGCTTTTCACTTCGATTAATTTTCCTATCACCCCACCTTCTGTAGGATAATAGTTTCCAACCGTCCAAGTAATTTTAGTACAAATATAATATTTCCCTGTCGGGAGATCTGTAAATTTAAATCTGCCGTCAGCGTCAGCGACAGTTGATCTCCGCGCTTTAAGGAAATTCGGGGAAGGTGGAGTTTGTAATCTCTGAACATATACTTTTCCTGCCTTGCCCCACCATTCATTGCCTACCGTAGTGGCCGGGTCTAACGTGACTGTGCGCCCAGCGGCTTTAACCACACCACCACCATTCTGAACAAGAAATGCTTGGCCAGTAATTGTTCCTGTGCCATTAATCAGATAGGGCTCATATTCTGCCTCGGTTGTATCTTGGATTGGATTCCATTGCGGTGGCGAATATAATGTGGCACATCCCGTAAGAAGCATTACTCCGAAAAGAATCACAATCATTCTACGCATCAAAATCCTCCTTATTTTGCCTTAAGCACTTATGGGAAGGAACTAAAATGACAATTTGTATCTATTGTCGATTTCAGGCGCACAATTGGATCCCCGATGCCCTAAAGGGCACTTCGAATAAGATTCAAAGGGAGGTCGTTAAACCTCGGGGAGGACAACTTTTTTGACTTTCCTGTACGCTAATTCCGCTATCCTATCCATTTATTTTATTTCTTCTATCATGTTGTCCTGTAATTCTTTCTCAGAAGGCAATACTTTTCTGAGTTCAGCTGGTAGTTTATTAGTCAATTGATACTCGGCTACTCCTACAGGATTTTTTGCGCTTCTGAGCGAATATTCTACCGTTATATTCTTTTTTTGAGCGCACAGGATGATGCCTATTGATGGGTTTTCGCCATTGAGTCGTGTCTGTTCATTAAGCAGATGCAAATAAAAATCCATTTTTCCGGCATATTCAGGCTGGAATTTTCCAGTTTTCAGTTCAACTGCAACCAGACACTTGAGCTTGCGATTGAAAAACAGCAAATCAATAAAATATTCCTCACCGTCAAGTTTAAGGCCGTACTGATTACCCATAAACGAAAAACCTGTGCCGAGCTCAAGAATGAATTGCTTTATCTTTTCAACAAGCCTTCTTTCCAGTTCCCTTTCAAGAATGGGTTTTGTAATGCCCAGAAAATCAAGGTTGTAAACACTTTTCAGAGATTCTTCTGCTTGTTCGGCAAGATGAGCAGGCAATACTTTTACATAGTTATGGCTTTTCTCTCTTAAGCTTAATTGATATGCGCCGGCTTTTATCTGGTTAAGAAGCACATTTCTTGACCAGCCAAATTCTCTGCATGATTTTATATAATACTTTCTTTCTTTGACATCAGATATTTTCTCCAAAATTAATAAATTTTGTCCCCAGGGAATTTCTGCAACAAGCTGTTGCAGAATTGAGGTGTGCTTGTACTCTATATAAAATCTGCGCATATTCCAGACATTCCGTTCAGAAAAACCATTCATCCCTGGAAATTCTCTCTGTAAATCACGCGAAAGCATTTCAACAACGCTGTTGCCCCAACCATAAAGCTTCTGCTTGTCATGAATTTGTTTTCCTACAAACCAGTACATTGAAATAAGGTCTTTGTTTATTAAACGGGCAGCATGGGTACGAGATGTAATGACCCGTGACTTTATTTCCTGCAGAAATTTTTCATACTCTGTGCCTCGCGGAAGTATTTCGACAGGTTTTACTGATTTTTCGAGTTCTACTGTTTCGGATTTTTTAATTTTCACTAAATATCACCTTCTACATTTTTGAGTTGTTGATTTTTTTACCTGTTTTGAAATACATCGGCAAACACAAGCGAATTGTAAATCTGTAATATATAATATTTTTCACTACTTTTTGTTCCCCATATCCATTCCCTGCATTCCGCTATCTTGTCCGGAAGAACTACGCAGTTGGCTTTCGGAATCTAACATAAAATTGCCATTTGTAACAACAAGGTTACCGGCTTTAAGCCCACTTTTTATTTCTATATATTCGTCACCAACAAACCCAGTTTTTACATCAATTGGTTCATATTCACCATTACCATAATCTATGTACACAATATTTCTCATGCCAGTATTTATTAGCGCTGTTTTTGGAACAGCAAGCAACTGACCACCTGATATTTCTACATCAATGTTTGCATACATTCCAAGTTTAAGAAGATTTTTTTTATCATCAACAACTATTCTTGCCTTCGCAGAGTGCGTTTCGGAGTTTATGGCAGGTTCAACAAATATTACTTTGCCGTAAAATTTTACAGATGGGTATGTATCTGTTACAGCAATAACATTTTTACCAGGTTTAATGATTTGTAAATCGCCCGAATAAATGTCTGCAAACATCCACACCTTATCGCCCGGGTAAAGAAGTGTTTTATCGGGCTGAGTTTGTTTTTCAAGTTCTTTTATATCGTTATCTGTATATCCAAGAAGTGTAAGATGAAATTTTGCAGCATCTAATATGTCGCTTTGACCTTTTGATTGAGCATTAAAATTTTTGTAGCTCAAAATATATTCCTGCTGCGCAATAAAAAGATCATTATCAAAAGCCACTGACGCAGGTAAGCGTAACTTTTTGCTTACTTCCATTACGCGTGCAGCCTCGCTCTTTAGACCAAGAAGTTTTCCTTTCTCTATATCAACACCAATTCTGTTACCTTCTTTTTTATAAACTGGAACAAGGTCCATGCCACAGATTGGGCACTGACCAGAATTCTTCTCTTTTATTTGTGGGTGCATTGGGCATGTCCAATACATTATTACTTTTTCATTTGATGGAGCGGGTTGCGTATCTTTAGCTGCATCCATTCCCTTCATACCACTCATTTTTTTGCTGTCATTACTCATAACTATCCCAAGCTTCTTTTGAAAATCAGCTGAACAATCTGGGCAACATAGAAAATATGTTTTTCCTTTATAATCCACCGCCTTCGTTTCTTTGCTTACATTAAATACATTGCTCGTTACAGGACATATTGCCTGCATACCTATTTCTGAGGTTTTGGCAGGGCGTAATTTGTATTCTCCGGTTTTTGCGCAAGAAGTAAAAATAATTACCACCGATAATAATAATGATACAGTTAAAACAAATTTCTTCATTTAATATCCCCCGTAACCTTACTTTTTATAAACCGGCTCAAGATCCATGCCACAGATTGGGCACTGACCAGAATTCTTCTCTTTTACTTGCGGGTGCATTGGGCAAGTCCAGTATATTATTACTTTTTCATCCGAGGAAGCTGTTTTAATATCTTTCATTGTTTCCACGCTCTTAATATCTTGACCTTTTTTATTCATGGTGATTCCAAGTTTTTTTTGGAAAGAAACCACACAATCTGGACAGCATAGAAAATATGTTTTGCCTTTGTACTCCATTACCTTAGTTCCTTTGTTTACATCAAATACATTTTTCGTTACAGGGCATATTGCCTGCGTGCCTATTTCGGAACTTTTTGCAAAGCGTAATTTGTATTCCCCTGTTTTTGTACTGGCAATAACAATAATTGCCCCTAAAAATAATAAAGATACCACTAAAATAAATTGTTTCACTTGAAAATACCTCTCATATTTTATTTGAAAACCTTGCAATACTTTGATTACTCTAACAATTACTGCATGCATGCAAACTTCAAGTGATCCACCAAAACTGTGGCATCAATGCGGCGAATAGCCGCGATTATTGATGACACGATTAGCGTAGGTGGGTCATTTTATGTCTCCTCCAGCTATCATTTCAAGCTCGGCGTAATACATCCTGCTTTCGGCGGTTAACTTATTGTATTCTATTTCAAAATCAAGATTCTTTTTCTGAAGGTCAAGCAGATACTGAAAATCAACTTTGCCAGTGCGATAAGCTGATTGTGCTATTTGAACCGCCTGATTGGCAGAAGGCAGAATATCGGACTCGTATATTTTTATCAGTTCCATGTTCCTATTATATTGAAGATACATATCTTTAAGCGCTAAGCGTACGGAATTCTTTTCCGATTCAAGGGTTTGCCTTACAGCTTCTGCCTGCGAATTTTTAGACCTTACTTCCGACACCCTGTTCCAGAAATAAAGCGGCACCTGCGCTGCCGCCATATATGTGGTTTTCTCAGGCATATCACTTATTCTTGCCTCCGCCATTAGGTCAGGGAACCATTCCATCGTTGAAAACTTTGAGTCCGCTAAACTACCCTGATACATATATTTCTTTTCTGCCAACCCAAAATTATCATTTAAAGTTTTTTTCTCAAGCTGAGCGTAATCAATATTAAAATCGCTTATCTCAAATTTTTCAGGTGTTCCCAAAGATTCATCAGGGCTTTTGTTCATAAGCGCGTTAAGCTGGGCACACATTGCATCCATTTCGTATTGTGCAATAACAAGCATCCCCTGCATCCTGCCAAGTTCCGCAGTTGCTGATAAAACATCTGCTTCCGTAACTTTGCCTACGATATATCTTGATTTAGCCATTTCAAGAGATTCTTTCATAAGAACTATATTCTCGTTATATTTATCTATGTTCATATAGGCGAGCCAATAACCCCAAAAAGTTTTTTTAATTTTTGTATCTAATTCCAAAATTTTCTGCTTGAGCTGTTGGTTTAAAGCTTTTGCCATATTAGAAGCGGAGGTTTTTTTATATGAAAGTTTGCAGGGAAAAGAGAACATTTGCGAAATATATAATCTGTTATCGTCTTTCATAAATTCATAACCAACCAATGGATTGCTCCATGCCGACATTGAGGTTATGCCATAATCTGCCGATTGGTATGTTTTTTCAGCTGATTTTATTTCAGGGTTATTTTGTCTTGCGGTATTAATAAGGGCTTGAAGCGACACATTTTCATCGGCGTGGAGTGGGAAGGAAAGAAGAAACAATAATGACATGGTAAAAAGAGTTTTTTTCATTTTATTTCTCTTTTGAGTTTTATCTTGGGGTTTTGCGGCGATCCCAGAAGGCATCCTCAGGGAAAAGTTGTACTGTGTTTTTTTCTATTTTGGCATAGCCCCTGCCTATTGTCAACAACCTATCTTTAATTTTTACTACACCACGCGCAAAAACAGCTATACACGGCGCATGATTAGCAAGCACTTCCATTTGCCCATCAAGAACCGGTAAAACCACCGACTCAAGTTCACCAGAAAAAATCGTTTCTTCCGGGGTGGTTATGTTTATACTAAATTGCTTCACGCTTTAATCTTCCTCTTCTTCGTTTTCAATTACATCTTCAATTGGGCCGCACATAAAAAATGATTGTTCTGATGCTTCGTCATACTTGCCGTTTAATATTTCTTTAAAACCGCGGATAGTTTCTTTTAATGGCACATATTTACCTTTTCTACCTGTGTAACCCTCGGCAACAAAAAACGGCTGCGAAAGGAAGCGTTGAATTTTTCTCGCACGCGATACTATTAGCTTATCTTCGTCGGAAAGCTCTTCAACGCCCAAAATGGCTATTATGTCTTGCAATTCGCGATAACGTTGCAGTACTTTTTGCACGCCACGGGCAACAGCGTAGTGATCTTCGCCAACAATAGACGGCTGAAGAATTGTTGAGGTTGACTCAAGGGGGTCAACCGCTGGATATATACCAAGCTCAGATATCTGCCTTGAAAGAACTACTGAGGCATCTAAATGGCTAAACACGGTTGCAACACCGGGGTCTGTAAGGTCATCCGCCGGCACATAAACTGCCTGCACCGAAGTTATTGAACCTGAGTGCGTTGAGGTTATTCTCTCTTCAAGGGCACCCATATCTGTGGAAAGTGTCGGCTGGTAACCTACCGCCGATGGCATTCTGCCTAATAGCGTTGACACCTCGGCACCGGCAAGCACATACCTAAAAACATTGTCTATAAAAAGCAACACATCCTGCTTTTCTTCATCTCTAAAATACTCGGCCATTGTTATTGCGGTAAAACCTACACGCAGGCGCGACCCGGGCGGCTCGTTCATTTGGCCATAAACAAGCACTGTTTTATCTAACACTCCGGATTGCTTCATTTCAAGATATAAATCGTTGCCTTCACGCGTGCGCTCACCAATACCGCCAAACACCGAAATACCGCCGTGTTGTGTTGCGATGTTTCTTATAAGTTCCATAACAACGACTGTTTTACCGACGCCGGCACCGCCAAATAAACCAACCTTACCGCCTTTTGGAAACGGCGCAAGCAAGTCAATAGCTTTTATGCCTGTTTCAAATATTTTTGTTTCAACTTCTTGAGCCACAAAACCAGGCGATGGTTTATGAATAGGGGAATATTTTTTAGATTTTATTGGGCCGCCATTATCCATTGGTTCGCCTAAAACATTCATTAAACGGCCAAGGGTTTCTTTACCAACTTTTACTTTTATTGGGCCGCCGGTATCTTCTACCTCAAGATTTCTTGAAAGGCCTTCTGTTGGGCCAAGCGCTATGGCGCGCACAACACCCTCGCCAATATGTGCCATAACCTCAAGGGTAATTCCGGCAACCTTAAGCTCGTTATAAAGTTGAGGTATCTCCGCCATTTTAAATTCAACATCTACTACCGGGCCGATAATTTGAACTACTTTTCCTGTTGCCATTTTTTTACCTTTTTTAGTACGCAAAAGCGCGTACTATATTAAATTTATTTTAACGCCTCTGAAGTTCCAACTATTTCTGTAAGTTCTTTTGTAATTATTGATTGACGCAGTTTATTTGAATCAAGCACAAGTGTATCTATCATACGGCTGGCATTTACCGATGCCTGTTCCATCATTATCATTCTTGCGGAATGCTCACCTATTGACGACTCTAATATAACGCTCCAAATAAAAGCTCTAACGCGCGCGCTTAGCAATTCGCCAAAAAGCACCTGCGCCGACGGCTCATAAATATAGTTTGACGCTTGTAGGCTTGCCTTTGGCACATCTAATGGTAAGAGTTTGGTTATTGCAGACACTTGCTTGTATGAGGATATAAATTTGTTATATGCCACATATACGCCTGCAAACTCTTTTTTTGTGTAGCGTTCAATTAACTCATCGGCGATTGTTGAAATATACGGAAACTTTGGAAACACTGGAGTGTTTTGATATTCAAGTAAAAGTTTTTGCTTATTTCTCTTAAAATGGTCCACTGCCTTTTTACCAAAGCATACCAGCGAAACCTCACCACCTTGCGTATTTTTTTCTTTTAAAAAATTATCTACTTTTCGCAAAAGTGAAGAGTTAAAAGCACCACATAGCCCCTTATCAGCGGATATTACAAAAAGTAAATATTGATTGCCCGTGTTTGTTTCAAGCAACGAATGGACGGAAACATCACCGCATTCAGCCATTACCGATGAGAGCATTTCTAAAATAACTCCGGCGTATGGCTTTGCATTTAAAAAGCGTTTTTTTGCGCGCATAAGACGGCTTGCGGAAATTTTTTGCATAGCGCTTGTTATGTGCTTTATGCTTTTTACGCTTTTTATTCTTCTTCGTAGCTCGCGCAGGTTAGACATTTATTAAATTTTCCCGTTTGCGTTTGATAGAAACTCTTGCTTGCACTCACCTATAAGAGCATTTAGCTCGGTTGCTGCTTTTTCACTTACACCTTCTGCTTTTAGCACAGATGTTAGGTGTGATAATTTTTTGTCGTAAGCAGCAAAAAGTTTTGTTTCAAAAGCTCGTATTTTCTCCGTTGGAATATCGTCAACAAAGCCATTTACGCCGGCATATACAATAATTGTTTCTTTTTCTACCGTAAGCGGTACGGCTTCATCTTGTTTTAATATCTCAATAAGTTTTTCACCTCGCAAAAGTGAGTTTTTACTTTTTTGGTCTAAGTCGGCACCAAACTGCGCAAAAGCACTTAGCGCCCTGTGTTGCGCAAGGTCAATTCTTAAACGGCCTGAAACCTGACGCATTGCCTTTATTTGCGCAACGCCGCCAACACGCGACACGGAAAGACCGGCATTAACAGCAGGCCTTACGCCGCCATAAAACAAGTTTGCTTCCAAGTATATTTGACCGTCGGTAATTGAAATAACATTTGTTGGTATGTAAGCGGAGATGTCGCCCGCCTGAGTTTCAATAATTGGTAAAGCCGTTATTGACCCGCCACCTTTTTCGTCGCTTAGTTTAACCGCTCTTTCAAGCAACCTTGAATGCAGATAAAACACATCGCCCGGGTATGCCTCGCGGCCCGGCGGACGGCGAAGCAACAAAGACATTTGACGGTAAGCAACAGCATGCTTTGAAAGATCGTCGTATACAATTAAAACATCTTTACCGGCGTAAAGAAATTCCTCAGCCATGGCAATGCCGGAGTATGGAGCAATGTATTGCAATGGAGCAGGGTCATTGGCTGTGGCTGACACCACAATGGTGTATTGCATTGCGTCGTGGGCGCGTAATTTTTCTACTATTCTTGCCACTACGGATTGTTTTTGACCAATCGCAACATATATACAGAGAACATTTTCATTTTTTTGATTTATTATGGCATCAAGCGCTATTGCCGTTTTGCCGGTTTGGCGGTCGCCAATTATAAGCTCTCTTTGGCCGCGGCCTATTGGAATCATAGAATCAATTGCTTTTATGCCCGTCTGCAATGGCTGGCGCACCGGTTGCCTGTCTATAACACCTGAGGCAATAACTTCAATTGGGCGAGTTGCTTTTGTGTTTATTGCCCCTTTGCCGTCTATTGCCTGACCAAGCGGGTTAACAACTCTGCCAATTAATCCTGCACCCACCGGCACCGAGAAAACTTTGCCAGTGCGACGAACTTCGTCGCCTTCTTTTATAACGTTATCTTCGCCTAAAATAGCGGCTCCAACGGTTTCACGGTCTAAGTTTAACACCAAGCCGTAAATACCGCTGGGGAAAAGCAAAAGTTCGCTAACCATTGCTTTTTCAAGCCCGTAAATTTTTGCAATTCCGTCGCCAACCTGAATTACCGAGCCGACCTCGTCAATTTGCATTGAACTGGAATGCTCGTCTAAATGTTTTTTGATAAAGCCAATAATTTCATCAGTTTTCATTCTAGTAACAACCTCTCTTTAAGAAGTTCCATTTGCCTTTTTATTGAACCGTCATAAACTTTGTTGTCTATTTTTACCACAACACCGCCAAGAAGTTTTGGGTCTTGTAAAAACTCTATGTCTGCCTTTGTACCGGCAACTTTACGCACAGCAGAAACGAATTTTTCCATTGTTTGTGGAGCTAAAGTATTTGCAGTTTTTACGCTTGCCCGGCTTATGCCGCCTTTTGCGCAAGTGATATTTTTATATGCTTTAAATATATTCGGTAAATAGCCGAAGAGCCGTTTTTCTATTAACTGTCCAAAAAATTTTATAAGCATTTGAGAACTTATTATTTTACGCAAAAACCCCAGCTTTTGAGCCTGGCTAACAAACGGGTGAGAGAAATATGCGTTAAACCTGCCCTCCAAGGCAAAAACTTCATCTAAAACAGCAAGCTCTTTTTGCGTTTGTTCAACTTCATTTTTTTTTGCCGCCTGCTGATAAAGCGCGGAGGCAATATAGTATGCCGCAACCTCATCCATTAACTGTGCCCCTCAAGCTTGCCTATAAACTCTGCTTCAAATTTCTGACGCATTGCTGTGTCAATTTTTTCTTTTAAAACTTTTTCAGCTATTTGAAAAGAAATTTCTACAGTATCGCGCTTTATTTGAACCATTGCCGCTTCCTGCTCATCTTTTATTTGCCTTGAGGCGTTTTCTAAAATTTTCTTTGCCTCTATGTGCGCCTGACGAATTATCTCTTCTGTGGTTTTTTTGCCGTCTTTCGCGCTTTGCCTGAGTATTTCTGTCGCCTGTTTTTCTAACTCTTCAAGTTTTTGCGCGTAAACGGCTTTTACGGCAGAAGCCTCATCAAGCTTTTTCTTTTCTTGCTCTATGGTATTTTTTATTTGCTGGGCGCGGTCTTGCATCATTTTTGTTAATGGCCCCCACGCAAACTTCCATAAAACAAAAACAGCCAAAAGGAAAGTTCCGCTTTGTACAAGAAGTATTTGCCAGTTTATATCAACCATATATTATCCCGCGAAGTACACTTTAAACGGATTTGCGTAAATTAAAATTAGCGCAATAACCAGCGCGTAAATTGTAAGCGACTCTATAATTGCAAGGCCAATAAGCATAAGTGTTTGAATTTTACCCGACTCTTGTGGCTGACGGGCAACACCCTCTACAGCTTTACCAACCGCAATACCCTGAGCTATACCGCAACCTGCGGCAGCAATCCCTAGCCCTAAAGCGGCGGCTAACTGGGCACCCGTAAAAAACATCGCCTTACCCAAGTTGTTTGCGGCACTGATACCTGCGCTAGCCGGCTCTTCACTTGCAACGCACATACCAACACCGGCAACAATTAACGACACAACAAATAAACTCAACAACAATGCCTTCTTCATACTTACTCCCTCCAATATCGCGTCTCGCCTTCGGCGGACTTAGTATTTTTAACCATAGAACTTGCAATAGATTGCTGGATTCGACGGACGATGACGGTCTTTTCCTTCCTCAAAAAGCTCGCCCGATGTTCATACATCACTCTCGCTTTTTGAGTTGTAAAACCCACGACCTCGCCCGTCTCGCTCCTAACACCTATTGCAAGGTCTATGGTTGCTTCGTTCATACTTGGTTTGGCTAATATGATTTCGCCAAACCGCTAACAATGGAAAACCTATGGTTTTCCCGTTTCGTCGTCGCTCACTCTGCTCGCTGAACCCTTTCTTAAGTTATGGTACCAATGGTTGACCACTTCATCAACCACTTCGAGTGCCTACGGCACTCTCGAAAGAACATTTATCGCGTCCCGCCTTGGCGGGACTTAGTATTTAAACCATAGAACTTGCAATAGATTGCTGGATTCGACGGACGATGACGGTCTTTTCCTTCCTCAAAAAGCTCGCCCGATGTCTATAACATCGCTCTTGCTTTTTGAGTTGTAAAACCCACGACCTCGCTCGTCTCGTTCCTAACACCTATTGCAAGGTCTATGGTTGCTTCACATTAATGATCTTCAGCAACAGCGCCGCCAATGTAAAATATGGAAAGCACTGTAAATATAAACGCCTGTATAAAAGCTACAAATAAACCAAATAATAACATTAAAGGCTGCAATACAAGCGGCACCACACTAAGCGCTTTTTGCAACATCCCATGCGATTGGAATAATACAATTATTAACAATGCGAGAATAGCCAAAAGTAGTTCTTTTGCCATCATATTGCCAAATAAACGAAACGATAAAGATACGGGCCTTGCAAGCTCACTAATTATTTCTATAACAAACATCATTGGTTTTAACCAAATAGGCACACCATGGCAAAGCCCGTCTAAGTACTTAAGCAGCCCCTTTTTTCTTATGCCAAAAAAATGGGTGCTAAAAAAGATTATTAAAGCTAAAGCAAGCGTGGTGTTTATGTTTGAGGTGGGTGATACCATGCCGGGAATTACACCCATTAGATTTGATGTAAGTATATAAAGGAAAAGCCCAATAAAAAGCGGATAGTATTTTTTTGACTGCACGCCAATAATAGAATCAGCCAGATCAAATACAAAACTAAAAAGTACTTCAAAAACATTTTGCATTCCGCTTGGCACAACAGACATACGACGAGTAGCAAGAAAAGAAAGCAATGCGAGAATAGCTATTGCTACAAAATTCATAAATACTATTGTGGGTATGCCTATATGGTAGCCAATTGCCTCTGGAACGCCATGCATAAAAACTAACTCTCCAAAATGCCCTATTTATTTTTAGTTTTAGAAAATTTATTAGTTAATACAAAAATTACCCCACCGGCAAATACACCGCTAAGCATACCAATTGGGCTGCCTAAATTGTATTTTAAAAAGGCAAGAATCAGAGCGGCAAAAACAATTAATCGCGCCACATAAAATAAAACATAAGCCATTTTGCGCTTTTGCTCTTTGAGGGAAAATATTTTAGCGACACTTAAACGCAAAAGAAAAAAATAGATACTAGATGCTACAAGTCCGAATATAAGTCCTTTGGTAAACATTAATCCTCTTTTTGATCGTTATTATTTTTTTTTGAATCTATTTTGTTTTTAAAAGCCAGTGAAAAATATACTCGCAAAAAACCCAAAGCAACACCACTAAGCATAAAAACTATCATAAAAAGCGGAGCTGTGTTTAACTTACTGTCTAACCAAGAACCTAAAAAAAATCCAAGTGCCGCAAGTGCCGCAAGTGTAATACCAATCCAGGAAAAGGCAACAAAATCATTTAATTCACTAAACTTTTTCATTAATAATCCTCTCCCGCGCTACATTTTAACCCATGTTTTGCTAATGATTATTCAATTTGTAAGGCTTTATGTCCGCTTCGCTCTTATGAGCGGGCAAATTCCCGCCCAAGGCGGGCTGCCATAGGGGCATGCCAAATTAAGTTGCAAAATCCAGGTTTAATTAACGCGCCAAGAGCAATATTTTTTATTAGTGCAAACACTCAAATTAAACAATATTTTCAAGCAAATACATATTATTTGCTCGAAAATATTGTCAAAATGCCATTTTTTGCAAGAAGTTCTACATTACTTATCTTTTGAATAATACGCCTTACCGGGCTTGATGGCAAGAACTGTACCAATACGCAGAGAGGATGAACGCTTTATGCCATTAAGCTCTTCTATTGAGGATACAGATGTAGAAAACTTGATTGCTATTTTTTCTAGAAAATCGTCACTTTTTACTTTATACTTTATGTATCCGCTTGTTAGGTTTAATTCTTTTATACCTGATATTTTATCCAAAAATTCTCTGGCTTTGCCTGCCGGAATTTTTAACTTAAAGTCAGGATAGTTTGGCGGCGTGCACCACAACTTTAACGCCGGGTTAAGCTTTTTTATGGTTTCCTTGTCTGTTCCTGCACATTTTGCCGCGATATTCAAATCTACAACTGAGTTTATTGTCACTTCGTCATATTTTATTGGGTTGTCATAATTTATTTCAAGGCCATATTGACCGGCATAATCTGCAAGAATTGTTACAGCCATAAACTTTGGTACAAAGTGTTCGGTTTCTTTTGGAATAGCTTTTTGTTTACTTACATCGTTTATGTTAGTGGTTTTTGAGTACTTTAAATCGCGCTCTAAACCATACTCACCACGATTATAAGCTGCAATAGCCAAGCTCCAATTATTAAACATAACATAAAGATCTTTTAGATACTGTGCGGCCGCGCGAGTTGCTTTTTGTGGGTCTTTGCGCTCATCTATCCATATATTTACCTGCAAATTCAGAGCCCGCGCGCGCTTGGGCATTATCTGCCACAAACCAAGTGCCCCTGCTTTTGAAAGTGTATCATTTTTATACAAACTTTCAACTACTGGCAAGTAAACCAACTCTTCTGGCAAGTCGTACTCTTTTAAAATGTTTAATATCATTTGACGGTACGCGCCAGATGCCTCAAGCGCATTTTTCGTTTCTTCTTTTAGGCGACCCTGTGAGTATAACTTAAGATATATTTCAAAGAGCCGATTTTTTTCAGGCGAATCAAATGTAGCATATCTTTTGCAGGTAAGGTCTTCTTTGTTTTCCGTATAAAGTGATTGGTTAAGTTTCGAGAAAACCTTTTCAAATTCTTCTTTGGCACCGTAGTAATCTGACGGATAAAACTCTATTGAATAAAAAGACTCCATTGATTTGTTGTACAGCTCTTGCGCCTTGTCTTCGTTGCCACTGGCGAAACTTTTGCTTGCCTGCCTAAATAGTAACTCCGCTTCTTTCATGGTGCGCTGTACATCGTTATCGTCACAAACTACGCCACCATCTTGGTTTGTATCAACTATAAGTTTGCAGCTTGCCTGCGATGCAAAAAATAACAAAACGGCAAAACTTATAAACCAGGCCAACTTTATCATTTATCCTCATCTTTTGCTTTGCCTTTGCCAAAGTAATACTGAATTTCCCCGTCAGATATAAGCTCAAGGTCCCTGCGAGCCAAAAACTCCTGATAGTCGCTGTCCTTACTTGCAACTTCCAGCTCATCACGCAAAAGTTGGTTTTCTGTTTTTAAACGTTCTATGTCACTACGCAAACGCGAGCTTTCGGCATAAATACTTACTATTCTTATCGCTCTTGCATTAAATAAGAAAAATGCTAAAGCAAGAATGCCACCAACAATCAGGAACACTTTTGTACCTTTTTTGAGTGGCATTTCGTTTAACCAACCTTAAATGCATTTTTACCGGGGTACTTTGCCAATGCACCAAGCTCTTCTTCAATTCTAAGAAGCTGGTTGTATTTGCAAATTCTGTCTGTACGAGAAGCAGAACCGGTTTTTATCTGGCCTGTGTTAAGCGCTACAGCAAGGTCTGCTATAAATGAATCTTCTGTTTCACCTGAGCGGTGAGAAACAACTGCCGTATAGCCTGCATTATATGCCATTTGTATTGCGGCAATAGTTTCTGTTAATGATCCTATTTGGTTTACTTTAATTAATATAGAGTTGCCGAGGCCTTTTTTTATGCCTTCAGAAAATATTTTTGTGTTGGTTACAAAAATATCGTCGCCAACGAGCTGAACTTTTTTGCCAAGTGAGTCGGTAAGCTTTTTCCAACCGTCCCAGTCCTTTTCGCTAAGGCCATCTTCAATTGATATTATTGGGTACTTGCTTACAAGGTTTTGGTAAAAAGCAATCATTTGCTCTGATGTTTTTTTATTGCCTGTTTTTTCGCCTTCAAGGGTGTATATGCTGCCATCATAAAGCTCGCTTGCGGCAACATCTAATGCAAGGAGTACATCGGAACCGAGCTTGTAACCTGCGGCCTCAACTGCGGTGGCAATTACTTCAAGAGCTTCTTCGTTTGAGCCGAGGTTTGGGGCAAAACCGCCTTCATCGCCTACGCTTGTCGCATAGTTTTTTTTGCTAAGCACTTTTTTTAAGCTATGAAAAACTTCCGCGCCCATACGAAGTGCTTCCCTAAAAGATGGAGCGCCTACCGGGGCAATCATAAACTCTTGCAAGTCAACATTGTTGTCGGCATGAGCGCCGCCATTTATGATGTTCATAAGCGGCACTGGAAGGATATATGTGTCGTATCTTATTGAGAAAGCATTGCGGATATATTTATAAAGCGGCATTTTTTGGTCATTTGCGCCTGCGCGGGCACAAGCAAGCGAAACACCCAAAATCGCGTTTGCGCCAAGTTTTGATTTAAACTCAGTGCCATCGGAGGCAAGCATAATGCCGTCTATTTTTTTCTGGTCTGTTATTTCACTTCCAACAATTGCCGGGCCAAGAATTTTATTTATGTTTTCAACCGCTTTAAGAACGCCTTTGCCAAAAAACCTTTTTTTGTCGCCATCGCGAAGTTCAAGAGCTTCTCTTTCACCAGTTGATGCTCCAGAGGGAACTGCCGCTCTGCCCATTACACCATTATCTAGCATTATATCTGCTTCAACTGTTGGGTTGCCACGAGAATCAATTATCTCTCTTCCAATTACATGCTTAACTTTTGCCATTTTACTGCCTCCGAATTTATCCCGAATTTTGCAAACCTATTGCACAATGCTGGATTATTATTTTTATTTTTTAGGTCCGTTTAATATACCATTTTACTGACGGTTTTAGCAAACTTTTTAGCTCACATATTTTCGTTATTTTTTACTATAACTCCACCGCCAAGCACATATTCGCCATAGTAAAATACAGCTGACTGACCAGGTGTTATTGCCATTTGCGGCTCGCAAAAGATTATTTGCGCGCAGTTGTTCTCTTTTGATTTTACTTGGGCACGCGCAGCTGTGTGCAGGTACCTTATTTTAACATCAGCAATAAAATTATTTTCCGGTTTTGCATTTACCCACGACACATCTTTTACAAAGCAGACCTTTGAATATGTATCTTCTTTTTTACCAACAACAAGAGTATTGTTTTCGGAGTTTATAGATAAAACATACCTCGGCTCAGGCGTTGATAAACCAAGCCCGCTGCGTTGTCCGACAGTGTAATAGGCAAGGCCTTTGTGCACACCAAGTTTTTTGCCATTTTTGTCTAATATGTCGCCTTTTTCTATTTTGGTAAGCGGGTCGTAGTTTTTTAGAAATGTGCCATAATCGTTATTATCTATAAAACAAATTTCTTGGCTGTCGGGTTTTTGTGCAACCGGTAAGTTCGCGTTTTGCGCTATTTGGCGAACCTCTTTTTTTGATAATTCGCCGAGCGGGAACAATATTCTTTCTAATTTCCTTTCATCAAGGCGAAATAGAGCGTACGACTGATCTTTTGTTTTGTCTGTAGATTTTTTTAGGCGCAAATGTTGCGCGTGTTCAACATTTGCATAGTGCCCCGTGGCTATATAATCAAAACCCATAGCAATGGCTCGTTGTAGAAAAATTTCAAACTTCATTTTTTGATTGCAGATTATACAGGGATTTGGTGTTCTTGCGCAGAAGTACTCTTTTACAAAATTATCAACTACAAACTTTTTAAACTCACTTTCAAAGTTAAAAACATAGTGAGCAATGTTTAATACATTGCAAACGCGTTTTGCATCTGATATATCTTCAATGGAGCAACACCCACCAGGGCGTTTTTTATCGTCATTTGCGTGCCAAAGGCGCATTGTCGCGCCAACTACCTCATAGCCCTGTTCTTTTAGCAGCATTGCCGCAACAGATGAATCTACACCGCCAGACATTGCCACTAGAACCTTTTTCATTTCTAGCTTTTCCACATAGGTGACATTGCACGCAATTTTGCCACAAATTCGGGGAGCGTTTTTAATACATATTCTATTTGTTCCTGCGTGTTTTGCGCACCCAACGAAAAGCGCACTGTGCCCCTTGCAAGTGCCGGGTCAACACCCATTGCGCGTAACACATGCGATGCATCTTGTGAGCCTGAAGCACAGGCAGAACCTGTGGAAACCGCAATGCCTGCCATATCTAACATTACAAGCAACGCTTCAGCTTCTATTGCCTCAAAACTTATACTTGTTACATTACCTAAACGCGGGCATTTGTTTGCATTTACATAGGCCTTTTTTATGTTTGATAATACACCGTTTTCAAGCCGATCGCGTAGCTGGGCTAACCTTAAGCTTTCAGTTTGCATATTTTGAACACAAAGCTTAAGCGCGGCGCTAAGGCCAACTATACTCGGTATGTTTTCTGTTCCCGGCCTTATATTTCTCTCTTGATGGCCGCCTTGCATTAAAGGAATTATTTTTGTGCCACTTTTAACATAAAGCACGCCAATGCCTTTTGGGCCGTAAAACTTATGCGCTGAAAGCGAAAGCATATTAACTTTTAATTTTTGCACATCAAGCGTTATCTTTCCGGCAGATTGTACCGCATCGGTATGAATATATATTTGCGGCAAAGCACTGTTTTGGCGCAAAATGTTTTTTTGCTCAAGCACATTTGCAATTTCTTCTACCGGCTCTAACGCACCGGTTTCATTGTTTGCGTGCATTACGCTTACTAATATTGTGTCGGGGCGAATTGCGTTTATTACACTTTGAGCGCTTACGCAGCCGTCTTTTTGTGGCGCTACAAAGGTTATGCTAAAACCCTCTTTCTCTAATTGTTCACAAACAGATAAAATGGCATGATGCTCAATTTGTGTTGTAATTATATGCCTGCCTTCATTTTTGCGGGCATAAGCAACACCTTTTAGCGCCATATTGTCCGACTCTGTGCCACCACTTGTAAAAATTATCTCTTCTTCTCTTTGAGCATTTAGTATGCCTGCAACTTCTGCTCTTGCTTTTGCAAGGACATTTAAAGCTTCTTGGCCAAAACCGTGTGCGCTTGATGGGTTTCCAAAACTGTTGGAAAAATACGGAAGCATTGCTTCAAGCACTTGTGATTTTAGCGGCGTTGTTGCGCTGTGATCAAGGTAAATTTTATTCATAATGGCATTATTTTTACAAATTTCATTACATAAAACAACCAAGCCCACATATATCTATTGGCGGCCTTAGCTGTTTTTGGTTTAAGTTATTTTTTCAAAGCCGGGGATTAAAAATTAAATTTAAAAATCAGATACGAACTTTTATTTATCTTTTGCAGAACACTTTCCATTACAGCCGCATGAACAACCTGTACTGCAGTTGCCCTTATCGCAACATTCGCATTTGATAGTCTGATTAACCGAGCGCATTTTGTAATCTTTGGAGGTGCATTTTTTGCAATTTTTGCAGCACTCGCAAGAACAACAGCTACTTTTTTTTACTTCTACCCCAGATGTGGCCAACGCTGTTCCAACACCAACTGTGTGATCTATGTATTTCTTACCATCGGGGCCGGAGACAACTTTCCCGCCTTCCATTGACTCTACAACTGTATTTTCAGTAGAAACTACAACAGGACATTTACTTTTATCCATACTCTGAGCATCATCTGATTTCACACCCTCACACGCGCCAACAATCCCGAAATTGTTTTCTGCCGGTGTTTTTTTTGCCTCTAAAACTACAACTACACAAAACAGCAACACTACTGTTAAAACAAAACTTAACTTTTTCATTTCTCCCTCCTAATATCGCGTCCCGCCTGTCGGCGGACTTAGTATTCACTTCGTTCATACTTGGTTTGGCTAATATGATTTCGCCAAACCGCTCTACAAGGGAAAACCTATGGTTTTCCCGTTTCGTCGTCGC
>Ga0265297_10002102_pt1 | contig 42465 bp, 38 predicted proteins | sample Munlanlwell13791_FD_192502 | JGI IMG/M metagenome (GOLD analysis project Ga0265297, IMG submission 192502) | Leachate microbial communities from a municipal landfill in Southern Ontario, Canada - Leachate well 137-91 | ecosystem: Engineered > Solid waste > Landfill > Unclassified | place... | reverse complement strand
CCGCTCTAATTTAAACATTATTTTAGGATGATGTTTAAAATAATAATTAAGATAGATTGGGAGATTCGAAGCCGGAGGTCCGACGGGACTGAGGCCGTACTTGAGAAAACTTCAGCAGAAGTTTATCGAAAGCGAATCCCTCCCTCTCCGCATTTTAAAAACACCCTTGGGGGGTTTTTTAAATTACGAAATATTGTTGCTATTTTTCTTCTTCTTTGAAGGCGATATTGTTTTCACTCATTCCAAATGCTCGACTCCACTTAGGATAAAATTTAACAAGATTTTTTATTAAAAATTTTGCTCCACTTTGCTGGGTTAAAAATAAAGGCAAATAATCTTCCAGTTTTCCATCGTGCCCTATTTCCAAAAGCTTGTCTTTCAATTGAGGATTAGTAAAACCAATTTTATCTAAATTATCAAAATTGTAAATTTCTTTAAAAACCGAATATAGGGCTGACTGGATAATTTCACTTTGCATTGAATTAAAAGATTTATATTTTTTAAATCCACGAGAAGAATCTGGAGAAACTCCACGGACATCCGAAGAAATGCTTACGCCCGGCACTTCTTTTCCGTCTTGGTCAAAAAATTTCTGGGCCAGTAAAATTCCTCGTTTGCCAAATTTTGCTCGATTTTTTTGAATATATTCTTGTAAAATTGGCAAAGCCCGATTAATTCCTTTTTCTCCAATAAAAATAATTATTTTATCTTTTTGATTAATTTTTTCTGCAATAACTTCGGCTGTAGGATCAAACATAGCAATTGTATTCGCTCCAAATCCAAATCTAGAAATATCTTCATCCACGCTTAGCTTATTAATAATTTCGGAATAAACCTTGATTACATCTTGGTTTTCTAAATTGAAATAAATTCGGTATTTAGACGGTTCCCTTTCTCTTTGCGTCATTGCGCCAATGGACAAATCATAATAATTTGATTCATAAAAAAGCCACCCGCTTTCTAAAAAATATGGTGTAGTATATTTTTCTTCTTCATGAATTTTTCCTTTAGCATCTTTTATCTCAACTTTTTGTTTTCTTTCGGAAATCTTATCAATATTATTTTTTTTAAATTCATTAGCAGTAGCAATCCAGGTGCGGTTAACTGGTTGTTTTAACCAATCTTCCACTTGCTTGTTTCGAACAGCAAAAAAACTTTGTTCATCAATCGTGCCATCAGGATTAATTCGATAGTCTACCCCTTTTTTTAATTTTAACGCCCGGCCGGTCCAATGCTTGTAAAAATCATCGCCATAATAAACCCAATCCCTAATAATCGCCATAATTTCTTCAGCATTCTCTTCGCCAACAATGTTTTGTTTTTGTCTTAAATATTTAATAGTTAAAAATCTGGCATTAGGATCAACCTCTAATCCTCCTACTTTTATAATCGGCTTTATTTTTATTATTTCTGGCTGAATTTTTGGAACAAAGGGCTCTTCCTCTTCTTTAGGCAAGTCGGATTGATTTTTTGAAGGCGTAGTTATGGCTGAAGAAGGTTTAATTCTTTTAATCGGGCTTTCCGCTCCGGCAATTCGAAAAGAAATATCATAAATCAAATTGGTATAAATCATTTTATCAACCTCGTTTGCCAAATCAAAATTAAAAGCTCCGAGCTGATTGTTTTTTTTAAATTCACGATATTCATTTCTAATCTTATTCAAAACAAATCTTTCTTCTTCGCTTAGTCCCTCAATATCCTTTTCGTCTTTAATATAATGGCCGATTATTTCTTCTGCTTCTTTTTGATTACTAGTAATTTCGTCTTGCTTGATTGGTAAAAAATTTTTAAATCTTTCAAAAAAAGCTTCGGTTTTTTCTTTTTCTCTTTGTAAGGCTTTTTCTTCTAATCTTTCAGCAATAATCTTTCTTTTTTCAGCCTCTGATTGGCTTTTTATGTTTTCAGGCTGATTTTCATCAAACTCTACCCCTATTTCTCCAGCCAAGCCACTATAATCATGATAAATCAAATTAGCGGAACTGTTTTTGCTTCCGATTGAAACAACAGAATTTTTAGGATCTTTTGCCTGGTCTTCCATAATTTATTTTTAATTTTTTTCTTGCTTAATTATATCTTAATTTTTCAAAAAATTAAAGGCAATATCATTATTCAAAAATTGTTTCTACGGGCATTCTTTTTAAAATTGGCTCGGCCTCTTTTGAACTTAAAATATCGGGCTGGCAATAATCATAAATTTTGGTTGCTTTTATTTCAAAGTCTTTTACTCCAGATTTATCAAAAATTACCTTGATAATAGCACCTTCTCTGGTTTCTTCAGACCACATTTGATCAAAAATAAAATTGCCTAAAGAATAAAAAATATATTTATCATTATATTTTTCAATTGGTTCCACTACATGCGGATGATGACCAATCACCATCTCTGCTCCGCTTTTTATAGCCAGCCTAGCAAATCTTTTTTGTTTTTCATTAGGCTCATTATGATATTCATGTCCAGAATGCATAGAAACAATTACAAAATCTGCCTGATTTTTGGCTTGCTTTACGGCCTGAACCATTCTTTCTTCGTTCATAAAAGCAATGCCAGGCAATTCTTCGGTAGCGCCATAAGATTCTGGAGTAAAGTCAATATCATTAAATGCCAAAAAAGCAAAACTAAAATTATTAATTTTAATTATCGTTGGAGAATAAGCCTGTTCAAGATTTATTCCCGCTCCAACATATTTTATTCCCGCTTGATTTAAATATTGAAAAGTTTGTTCCAATCCATCCTGGCCAAAATTAACAGTATGATTATTAGCCAAAGAAAGAATAGAAAAATTACTGGCCTTTAGTTCTTTTTCCAATCCAGGATTACTGCGAAAAAGCATTTCTCCGGGCTTAATAGCTCGGCCCTCGGCAATCGGAGTTTCTAAATTTCCAAAAACAATATCTCCGGTATTTAAATATTCCCTAGTTTTTAAAAATGGATAATCTGATCCATATTTTGAAATTCTTATTTCAACCCCACGAGTAAGCATAATATCCCCTACGGCAATCAATGAAACTTCTTTTGGTTTTAATTCTGCAAAAGATTTTAAATTAAAAAAATGATAATTTTCAAAATTAGCATTAAAATAATTTTTAAAAAAGGGCTGACTGATAAAAACGGTTAAAATTAAAAAAAATACTAAAACCCCTGCTATTAAAATAATTTTTTTATTTTTTTCCATTGCTTACTTTTAATTTTTTTAATTATAACAACTTGCTTGTTTAATGTCGAACAAAAAAGCCCGAAGCCGTGTTTAGAGGTTTTGCCCCTAAACATGATTTTTCTTGATTATTGCTGTATTTTTGCTAAGATAAAATTCATCAGTTTGATAATTTACCAGTCCTCATAGTTCAATGGATAGAATTCAAGCTTGCGGAGCTTGCGATAGAGGTTCGACTCCTCTTGAGGACACATTTGTTTTAAAAGAGGGGTCGAAGGCGGAGGGCCGACGGGCCCGAGCCCGGCCTGAGAAATCCGCCAACAGGCGGATATTCGAAGGCGACTCCTCTTGAGGACACATTTATTTAGTTTTTTTAATTTATGACTTTTTCTACGCCAATTGAAGAGCTACCTAAAGTGGGACCAGCCTTGGGCAAAAGACTAAAATCTTTAAAAATCAAAAATTTAGGCGATTTGCTTTTTTATTTTCCCAGAACTTATCAAGACTTATCTAATATTTCCAAAATTAAAAACATAAAAATAAACGAAAATATCACTATTCTTGGAAAGCTTCTAGAAATTGGACAAGAAAGAACTTGGGTTAAAAAAATGTCTATTACCAAAGCTATTATCCAAGACGAGACTGGTTCAATCGAGCTTGTCTGGTTTAATCAGCCTTTTCTTTCTAAATCTTTAAAAAAAGGAGATGAATTAATTATTTCTGGAAAGCCATCAATTGATAAAAACGGGCATATTATTTTAAGCTCTCCGATTTACGAAAAAATATCACTTCAAGAAACAACTCATCTTGGCCGAATTGTACCTATTTATCCAGAAACCCGAAGTGCTTCTTCCCGTTTTATCCGCTATATTTTAAAACCAAGCTTAATGGCTATTAAAAATAAGATTCCGGAAACTTTACCGAAAAAAATATTAGAACAGGCCAACTTATTAAGCTTGCGTGAAGCTCTTTACCAAATCCACTTTCCTGATTCTTTAGAATCAGCCCAAAGAGCGAGAGAAAGATTTTCTTTTGAAAATATATTTTTCATTTGTCTTTTTGGAGCAAAAAATAAAATGGATTTTAAAAAAGAAACCGCTCCGGCTATTCCAGAAAATAAAGAAATAATTAATCGATTTTTAAATTCTCTTCCCTTTAAATTAACTGATAGCCAATTCAAGGCTGGTCAAGAAATTCTAAAAGATATGAGCCGATCTTATCCGATGAACCGCTTGCTTCAAGGAGATGTTGGCTCAGGCAAAACAGCTGTTGCGGTTCTTTCTTCGATTAATGCTATAAAAAACAAAAACCAAGTAGTGGTAATGGCTCCCACAGAAATATTAGCCAAACAGCACTTTAAAACATTTTTTCAATTGTTAAAAGATTTTAATATTAATATCGGATTTTTAACAGGCAAGGAAGATAAATATTATTCTAAAAAATTAAAAACGGATACGATTGAAATATCTAGGACAAAAATGCTTCAAAAGACTGAAAATGGAGAAATAGATATTTTAATTGGAACCCAAGCCTTGATTGCTCCGGCAAAAAAAAATAAAAAAACAAAAACTAAAAGCCAAAAATCTAAAATTATTTTTAAAAACCTTGGATTAGTTGTTGTAGACGAACAGCACCGTTTTGGTGTTTCTCAACGTGCCGCTCTTTGTGCAAAAAATAGCGAAAAAATCCCCCACCTTCTTTCTATGACTGCTACCCCTATTCCCCGAACCTTGGCTTTAACAATTTGGGGAGATTTAGATTTAAGCACAATTAATGAAATGCCCAAGGGAAGAAAAAAAATAATCACAAAAATAATAAATGAATCTGAGCGTCAAGAAGCTTATAGCTTTATTGAGCAAGAAATTAAAAAAGGACGCCAATCTTTTGTTATTTGTCCAAGGATAGAATCTTCAGAAAATGACACAGAAAATCAAATAGATATCAAAGCTGTAAAAGATGAATATGAAAAACTTTCTAAAAATATTTTTCCAAAATTAAAAATAGAAATGCTCCACGGAAAAATGACCCCTAAAGAAAAAGAAAAAATAATGAAAGATTTTAAATTAAAAAAATTCGACATTCTTGTTTCTACTTCCGTAGTAGAAGTAGGTATTGATATTCCCAATGCCACCGTAATGATGATTGAGGGATCGGATCGATTCGGTTTAGCTCAATTACATCAATTTCGAGGCCGAGTCGGAAGAGGAGAACATCAATCCTATTGTTTTCTTCTTACTTCTTCTGGGTCAGGACAAACCAAACAAAGATTGCAAGCAATGATAAAATATGACAGCGGTTTTGAATTGTCAGAAATTGATTTAAAAATAAGGGGGCCGGGAGATTTTGTTGGTGTCAGACAATGGGGGCTTCCTGATTTTGCTTTTGAGTCTTTAAAAGAGCCAAAATTGATTGAAAAAACAAAAAAAATTGCGGAAACAATTTTAAACCAAAGCCCTGATTTGTCTCAATTCCCTATTTTAAAAACTAGACTAGAAGCTTTTGAAGAACGGATTCATTTAGAATAAATTATTTTCCAAAAATTTTTATCAAACTAATTTGACTTTGATTGGCAAATCTTAAAGGAAGAAAAGTATTCCCCAACCCGCTATCGATATATAAAAGAGAATCATTGTTTAATTTATATAATCCTTTGGAATATTTTGGAAAAAAGGGCTGACCCGGAATAATCGGCGCCCCCAAAAAAGGAATTCGGACTTGTCCGCCATGAGTGTCTCCGCTTAAAATTAAATCTGACTTTAATTTTTCGTTATTTATGGCCGAATAAGGATTGTGAAGCAAAAGAATCGAATAGATATCAGGGGAAATATTTTCTAAAAAAGCAATATCTTTTTCATCATTATAATAGTCTAATCCATAAATATTGATTAGCTGTTCCCCTTTTTGAAAAGAAATTTTCCTTTTATCCAATATTTCCACTCCCCGCTCTGACAATCCCTGAACAATATCTCGCGTATTTTTTTGTTCATGATCTCCAGCAACAAAATAAACATTTTGGTTTATTTTTAAAAGATTATCGATAAAATTATAAGCATAAGAATAATCTTTTGTTGTTTTATCAATTAAGTCTCCTGTAATGACAATAAAATCGGGATTGCTATTTTTAATTTTTTTAAATAAATCTTGATTATTAAAAAATTTTTGGTTGTGCAGATCGGCTATTTGAATAATTCTAATTTCTAAATTAGAATTTATCTTTTCACTTTTTATTTCTAAAATATTTATCTTGGGAAAATTAGTCTCCCAAAAAATATCGAATACAAAAAATATTAACAAAAACAAAAAAAGAGATAATGTTTTTTTATTGTTCCACATATTGATCTTGTTTTCTGATTTTAGGAGTAACCCAAAAACCAAGATATTTTCCAAAAAACCAATGAAGCTGAGCATGAAGCGCCGGAATCGAACTAAAAAATATCAACACAAAAGGAACAAGAATCCATTCTAGGGCTAAAATAAAATATCTTGATCGGCCATAATTAACCGGCTTAGGAGGCAACAAAACAATACTTAAATAAACTGATAGAATTAATCCGATCATATTTATTGTAAGTAAAAAACTAATAATTTTCGGCAAATTATAAGAAAGAAGAGTTTGAGGAAAAGGAGGTCCGCCAAAAATTATCGGCAACCAAGCCAAACCAAAAATTATAATCGAAGAAATCCCCCATGAAACATGCCCTTCAATTAAATCAAAAGACATATTTATCTTTTTTGATAAAGGAATTTTTTTATTTTTTAAAAAATTAAACAAAACAAATGGAACCTCTCCAACTCCATAAGCCCATCTTTTTTGCTGTTTATAAATATTTTTAATAGTAATTAAAAAATTAGGTCCAGCGTTAGCATCCATTGAAACCGGATAAAATAAAGGGCTTACTTGATAATCTCCGTCAAAATTGAAAAAACATTGCCAAAAAATTCGGGAATCATCAGAAATAACATTTGGCTGTTTAAATCCTACATCTACTAAAGTTTTAAAGCTCATAGAATGGGAAGAAAAAGTAATTAGCTTTTCCGGCCGTTCTTGATTCATGGTGTGCCAAAAAGTTGAAGAAAAAGCAAAAACACGGGAAACAGCCGGGGCCTGCCAAATATTGTTCAAGTAAAGAGGAATCGGCTGATAACTAGTTCTTAAAGGTTTTTCTATGGTTAAATATTGATAAGCTAAACAGCTAAAATATTTTGGATAAAAAACAGAATCAACGTCAAATGAAGAAACGATAATGTTTTCATAAGGAATATTCAAGGGATCGATTAAAAGTTCTTTTGCTTTTCGACCAGCCCAAGCATCATTACTTCCATGGCCGGCAATTTCTCCAGCCAATCCTTCGGGATGATAAGTAACTATAAATTTAAAAAAATCGTTTCCGAATTTTTTTTCAATTTGTTCGGCTACGGCCTGCCCTTCTGCTCGCGCTCTTTCTTCACAAGCCAAAACAATCATTATTCGATCTTTTGGATAATCAATATTTTTTAAAGAAACAAAAGTTTGTTCCACAATCTCTAAAGGCTCTTTATACATCGGCAAAATAATAAGATGATAAATATCCTGCCATGATTTTGCTGATAATCCATTTTTAATTTCTGGCAATTCTTGTAATTTTTTAATCCAATCTTGGTTTTCATTTTTTTTCATTTGGCTATACCCCGCTCTTAAATGAAAAGAAAAATAAATTGTTTTAAAAAGCCAAAAAACAGCATAAGCAATAATAAAAAAAGCCACCCAGGCAGGTAGATAAAAAGAAAAAATTGCCGATAAAATTAAAACAGAAAAACTAATAATTGCGGTTAACATTTCAAAAAAACGGTAGAGCCGTCTTTCTTTTTTATCTGTAAAATCTTTTGCTGTACCAACTCGAAGATAATATGGTTGCTGTTGTAACATTGATTTAATTATAAACCCTTATTTGCAAAACTACCAGAAAGCTTTTCTATGTTCGATTCCCTGTAGGGATCTCTTTCTATTAAGCATTATGCCAAGGCAAGCCTTGGCATAATGCTTAATTAGGTGACCCTACAGGGAATCGAACCCTGATTACCAGATTGAAAATCTGATGTCCTAACCGTTAGACGATAGGGCCAAATCGATAAAAAGTTAAATTAACGATAAATTATATATAACAAAATTATGTTCAAAAATCAACTGTTTCAAAATTATTCCGATTTTTAGCTTAATTTTAAATATTTTAAATAAAACATTGATGACCGCCTATTATAATGATAAAATCAAAATAATAATGAAAATATTAGGAATTGAAACAAGTTGCGACGATACTTGTGCTAGCGTGCTCGAAAAAAATAATAATAAAATAATTTTGTTGTCGCAAGTAATATCTTCTCAAGAAAAACTTCATGCTGATTATGGGGGTATTTTTCCTTCTTTGGCAAAAAGAGAACATCAAAAAAATATTATTTTAGTTTTAAAAAAATCTTTAAAACAAGCCAATTTACTTGAATTAAATAAAAAAAATAATCTTGAAAAATCTGATAAATTAGAAAAAATACTCGAACATAATCAAGAATTATTAAAAAGTTTAAAAATATTTCTTAAAGAATATAAAAAACCCAAAATAGATAAAATCGCAATCACTATTGGACCAGGGTTAGAGCCTTGTTTATGGGTAGGAGTTAATCTCGCCAAAGCCTTGGCCTATTACTGGAATTTGCCAATTGTTCCAATAAATCATTTAGAAGGACATTTATTATCCCCTTGGATTTTTGAAAAAAATAAGCCTAATTTTCCAGCCATTGGTTTGATTGTTTCGGGAGGAAATACCCAGTTAGTTTTAATAAATAATGTTGGAAAATATAAACTAATTGGCGAAACAAGAGATGACGCTGCTGGAGAATGTTTTGATAAAACTGCTCGAATCCTCGGATTAGATTACCCTGGCGGGCGAGAAATAGCAAAAAAGGCAGAAAAATTTAAAAAACAAAAATATGATCTTAAGCTTCCTCGGCCAATGATTTATGAAAAAAATTTTGATTTCAGCTTCTCAGGATTAAAAACTGCTGTTCTTTATGATTTTCAAAAAAGAAAAGAAAAAGAAAGAAAATCAAAAGAATATATTATTGAAATGAGTAAAGAAATCCAAAATTCCATTATTGAAGTTTTAATTACAAAAACTTTTAAAGCCGCAGAAAAATATAAAGCAAAAACAATAATTGTGGGAGGAGGAGTTTCGGCTAATAAGCTTTTGCAAAAAAATATCATTAAAAAGTGCATCGAAAAAAAGATTGCTTGTTTTTTTCCAAAAAATGAACATACCGCTGACAATGCCAGCATGATTGCTTTGGCCGCTGGAATTTCCCCTTGTTCAAAACAGCGTGCCTGGCAAAAAATAAAACCCAATTCTAATTTAAAAATTAATGATAAACAACCTTAATACTATTTTTTTGTATTTTATTTTAGCCGTTCTACCGGGAATGGTTTGGTTGTCTATTTTTTTAAAAAAAGACAATCTTCCAGAGCCAAAAATGAAAATAATGCAAATTTTTTATTTTGGCGTTTTTGTTGCCATCCCAGCTGTTTTAATTGAGCTTTGGCTTTTAAACGATTTTAAACAATTTTCTGCCGCTTCCCTATCATCAATTTCATATTTTCTTTTTAAAAATATTTTGATTATCGGATTAATAGAAGAATTATTAAAATATTTTGTTGTTAGATATTTTGTTTTAAAAAAATCATGCATGGATGAGCCTATTGATGTCCCTTTATATATGATTATTTCCGCTTTAGGATTTGCCACAGCGGAAAATATTCTCCTTTTTACAAGCCATCAATTTACAATGATTACAGAGCCGTTTATTTTATCATTAGTTCGTTTCCTTGGTGCTAATTTGCTTCACGTTCTTTGTTCCGGCATTATCGGTGTTTTTCTAGCTTTGTCTTTTTACCACCTTCGATATCGATGGTTTTTAATAATTTTTGGCTTTAGTTTAGGAATTGTTGTTCATGGCCTCTTTGATTTTTTCTTAGAGTCGTCTATAATTGAATTATCTCAAAGCGACTATATTGTTATTTATCCAGCCTTGCTTTTAATTATTTCATATTGCCTTTTAAATTTCGCTTTTAATAAAATAAAAAAATTAAAAAGTATTTGCATTTTAAAATAAAATAATATGGCCTTATTTAAAAATAAAACTAAAAAAGAATTAGACAAAAAATCTGGAATTAAAGTAGAGCCAACCAGCATTTCCGAAACAGCAAAAAAATGGAATGCTTCTGAAGGCCAATTAGTAGTAGATGTTTATGAAACAGAAAAAGACTTGGTAATTCAATCCGCTATCGCTGGAATTAAAAATGAAGATATTGATATTGCTTTAGAAAATGACATCATTATCATTAAAGGAGAAAGAAGCAACCCTGCTGAAGATGAAGATAAAAATTATTTTACTAGAGAATGTTATTTTGGCCCATTTTATAGAGAAATAATTATCCCTCGTGGAATCGATGCTTCGCGAATAGACGCTAATATTAAAAATGGCATGTTGATTATTAGAATGCCAAAAATAGAGAATAAAAAAATTACCAACGAACAAGAATAAATAATTTTAAAACAGGCCTTGCCTGTTTTTTTATTTCTAAAATTCAACTCTCCCATTTAAAAACTATGAAATTTATAGTGCCGAAGGGGGGAGATTGCCTTCGCGTCAATTTCTGGTGAAATTGCTCTCAGGCCGGGCTCGGGCCCGTCGGCCCTCCGCCTTCAACTCCCCCATTTTAAACTATGAGATTTTTATAGTGCCGAAGGGGGGAGTTGAACCCCCACATCTTGCGATATATGCTCCTAAGGCATACGCGTCTGCCAATTCCGCCACCTCGGCCTAAACGAAAACATCCGTTTGTTTTGTTGTAAATTACACCAAAAACAAACGGATGTCAAAAGATAAATTTTACACTATCCAACAATGAATCCAACTAAGGCTGGAATAGCTTTAGCAATCAAACCAATAGCAATACCAACAGCTGCATAGATAATATAGCTTCTAGCAGCTCCAGCTTTGGCTGGATCTCCAGAATTAGTAACAAATGTTATTCCACCAATTAAAATAAAGATAATCGCAATTACTGTTAAAACGTAAAATATCCAATTAGAAACCTTGTTAACGGTATTTACCATACAGCAAATTCCGCAATTTACATTATAGCCAGGAAGCGATTCATCATAAACACAAGTGCCTTGCGGACAAACTGTTGTTCCAACTTGAAATCCAGGATTAATTTCACAGCTTGTTCTCATTTCCGCTGCTGAAACAAAAACTGGGGCAATACAAATGGTTAAAAGCGTTAAAAATGCGAAAAAAGATAAAAATTTTTTATTCATTTTTTTAAATTTTTATTTTATAATTCGACCTTTTAATAATTATACTATTATTCTCCTCCAACACCAACTAAAGAAGCAACAATTCCCTGAATGGCGGTTGCCAAAACAACTATAGCAAATCCTACAGCCGCATACAAAATCTGATTTTTAGCTGTTTTTAATTTACTTTCATCTCCACCGTTCCAAATAAAGTTTATGCCTGCCAAAATAATAAAAAGAACACACAATGCTCCGGCAATGGTTCTTCCCCAATTAGTAAATGTAGTAATAAGATCAGTCAATAATTGCGGAGTTTCAACCACTGCACCCATTGCTGTTATTGGCAAAGATAAAATAACTAAAACAGCGGTAAATAAAAATGTTTCTTTTAATGCTTGTTTCATTTTATTATAATTATTTATTATTTTATTTATAAATTAATTATACCACAATTGAAGTTAACAGTAAATACGAATACCTTCCCGCTTCTGTTGGAGCTCGAAAAAGCTCTCCGATTATGCCAGCAATCGCACTGGCCACCAAAGCCATAATTACCCCAATGATTGTCCAAATTACTATTTCTTTTCCTTTTTTAACGCTTTCGGGATTACCGCCAGCAGTAATAATTTTTAATCCGCCCCAAGTAATAAATAAAGGCATTAAAATAAGAACCAGGTTCCTTATAAAATCAGCTACTCTTTGCAATAAATCTGATAAAGAATTAACTCCGGGCAAAGGATTAGGAATCGTAAAAACTCCAGTACTTTCTTCGGCAAAAATGATTTCGAAAACAAAAAATAGGGCCAATATTGAAAAAAATAATATTTTAGAAATCAGATTTTTTTTCATATTTTTATTTGCTTAAAACCATAGCCCAATGATATTTTCCAGCTTCAAACTTTTTCTCGATTCGAAATCCTAATCTTTCTAAAATCGAACTGATTTCTTCTGGAGAAAATCTTCCTTCTGCTGGGCCAAAAGCAGCATCTTTTTTGTAATCTATTATTAATAATAGTCCCCTACTTTTTAATATTCTTCGACATTCTTTAATTAAATTTTCTTTATCTTGAATTTGAAAAAGGATATTAGTTAAAAGGACAAAATCAACATGCTTGTCTTCTATTTCCACTCCTCTTTCAATATCAGCTATCATTGGAGAAATATTAAAAATTTCTTCTCGAGCAATACGGCCTTTTAAAACTGAAATATTTTCTTCTAAAATATCAACTGCATAAATCATTCCATTTTGTAAAATATAAGATAAGGGCACAGCCCAGCCTCCAGATCCACAACCCAGATCGCAAGCGATCATATTCTCTTTTAAGGGAAGCTCTCTTAAAACTTTAACTGGATCAACAAATTCATCATTGGAAAAATTATATGCCATATGATTATATTATTGCGCAGCTTCTTCAGTAAGGCAAGCAGCTGAAGCTACTTTATCGTCTTCTTTCATTTTCATAATCCTTACCCCTTGAGTATCGCGCCCTAATTTTGGAATGCTAGAAATCTTTGTTCTGATTACTTGGCCTTTTAAGGAGATAACGATTAGATCTTCTTGATTTTCAATTATTTCTATTTTTACCAATCCTCCTGTTTTGGCAGTTATTTTTGCCGTTTTTACTCCCGACCCTCCTCGGCCTTGTTTTTTATATTCTTTTAAAAGGGTCCTTTTCCCATAGCCATTTTCGGTTAAAACCATAAGATAATCCTTTTCTTTTAATTGATCTTTTCTGACTACTTCCATGCCGATAACAGCATCGTCTTTTTTGGTTCTAATTCCCTTGATTCCAGCTGCGGTTCTACCCATAGGACGAACATCTTTTTCTGGAAATCTGATTGATTGTGCTTGTTTAGTGGCTAAAATAATTTCATCTCCGTCTCCGCATTTACGAGCACTGCAAAGCGAATCTCCGCTTTTTAAATTTATAGCAATTAATCCATTTCTTCGAGCATTTTCAAAATCTTTTAAGGGTGTTTTTTTAACAATGCCATTTTTTGTGGCCATTACTAAAAATTTAATATTTTTTCTGTCTTCTTTGCTGACTGGTAAAACTGATAAAATTTTATCATGAGAAGATATCTCCAAAAAGTTCATCAATCCCCGGCCCTTATTGGTTCTTTGACCTTCGGGTATTTCGTAAACCTTGGTTTGAAAGACCTTTCCAGAATCTGTAAAGAAAAATATTGAATCGTGAGTTTTCGCAGTAATAAAATGACTGACCTCGTCTTCTTCGCTAGTTTTCATTCCTAAATTACCCTGCCCTCCCCTGTTTTGCTTTTTATATTCAGATGGATTCATCCTTTTTATATATCCTCCAGAAGTTAAAGTAACAATCGTATCTTCTAAAGGAATCAAATCTTCTTCGGAAATTGATTCTGGGCTATTTTTTACTATTTTTGTTTTTCTTTCATCTCCAAATTTTTCAACTTGTGTTTCAAGCTCTTTTTTCATTACTTTCTTTTGCTCGGCCTTGCTTTCCAATAATTTTGCTAATTCTTTTATTTTTTTCATCAATTCGGCCAATTCGTCTTCTATTTTTTGTTTTTCTAATTTTGCCAGCTGATGTAAACGAATTTCTAAAATTGCTTCGGCTTGAAGAATTGTTAATTTAAACTTTTTACATAAATTAGTTTTTGCCTCTTCTTTGTCTTTTGACTTTTTAATTGTTTCAATAACTGCATCAATATGGTCTAAAGCAATAGAAATACCTTCTAAAATATGGGCTCGATCTTTAGCTTTTTGTAAGTCAAATTTTGTCCTTTTGACCAGCACGTCTTGTTTGTGCGCTAAATAAAACTCTAAAACATCTTTTAAGTTTAAAATTCTTGGCTCAATTCCATCAACTAGAGCCAGCATGTTCAAATGATAATTTTTTTGAAGATCAGTGTATTTGTATAAAGAATTCAAAATTTTTCGCGGAACAGCGCCTTTTTGTAAATCAATCGCAATTCTTAATCCATCTTTATCTGATTCATCTCTAATGTCTTTAATCCCGTCTATTTTCTTATTCTGCACTAAATTGGCCAATTGAGTTATTAAAACTGATTTATCTGTTTGATATGGTATTTCTGTAGCAATAATTTGAGCACCCTTGCCATCTCTTTCCATAATATCAACTTTTCCTCGCATCAAAAAAGAACCCTTGCCTTGCGAATAAGCTTCTAAAATTTCTTTTTGATTATAAATTATTCCTCCAGTTGGAAAATCCGGACCCTTGATAAATTCAAAAAGATCTTCGGTTTCCGCCTTTGGATTATCGATTAAATAAATTAAAGCTTGGCAAACTTCTTTTAAATTATGAGGGGGAATATTTGTTGCCATTCCTACAGCAATACCTGTTGACCCATTTAATAGCAAGCTTGGCAATGGACTGGGCAAAACTGTCGGCTCTTTTTTTGTAGCATCATAATTATCAACAAAAGCAACTGTTTCTTTTTCAATGTCTTGCAAAAGCTCTTCTCCTAATTTGCTTAATTTACACTCAGTGTATCTTTGAGCGGCTGGCGGATCTCCATCAATAGAACCAAAATTTCCCTGACCTTTTATTGTGGGATAACGAAGGGAAAAATCTTGGGCCATTCTTACTAAAGCGCCATAGACAGAAGAATCTCCATGAGGATGATATTTTCCCAAAACATCACCCGTTACCGCTGCTGATTTTCTAAATTTTGCATCAGATCTCACTCCCATTTCATACATGGCATATAAAATTCTTCGCTGAACAGGCTTTAATCCATCACGAACATCAGGCAACGCACGAGAAACTATAACCGACATTGCGTAATCGATATAACACTCTTTCATTTCTACAGAAATATTCCTTTCGTTTATTTTTCCTATTTCTTGAATGGTATTTTCTTTGTCTTTTTTAGCCATGTTTTAAATTTTTATTTTTGTTCTAAAACAATTACTTCTGTTTTTTCTTTGTCTTCTTTTGCGTTTAAATTTTTCTTTTGAATATTCAATTTTTCTTGAGGAACAGCATCTTTTTGCCCCATTGCTTTTAAAAATCCTGCTAAAATTTCTTTTTTATTATAAGCCATAGGAATTACTATCGCTGGCTCAAGTCTAGCAATTATTTTTTCTGCCTCCCTTGATCCAATCGTATCATCTCCATTAATCGGTACTATTAAAATATCCGTTCGACCGATATTTTCCAATTGCTCTTCATTTAAATCTTCTTCTCCAAACCATCCTAAATGACAAATTCTAATTCCTTCGGCCTCAACCACATAAACAATATTCTGCTTTTTCTTATCAACCTGAAAAGAATTTATTCCTTGGGCAAAAACCCCTTTTATTTCATATTCTCCGCAAGCAGAAATAACAAACTGTCCGTCTGTTTTTGGCTTAACTTCGATTCCATTGTGAGTCTTTAAAAGTATATCTGCTCCAAATTTTCCAGATTTTTTTTCTGATTCTTTAAGATCAATTTGAACGGAAATATTTTCTTTATCAAGAGATGAGCTTGCTATTTCAATACATGTATCACCGTACCAAGTTATTTTCATAAGTTTTAAAATTTATAGAACAGACAATGTGCCTTTATATTATTATAAATAATGGAATAAAATAGTTTTTCCTCAGTTCGATTCAAAGTGCCTACCTCAAACTATTATTAAAAATACTTTTTCTAATTCCTGATATTATGAGCGGGTAAGAGAATCTCACGCGTCCCGACTATCGGGACTTTTAAAAACCCTCGGTTTTTAATATTTTCCGATACGGGAAACCCAGGTTTCCCGACCCCTTCCTCAGTTCGATTCTAAGTACTTTCCTACTATTATATCAGAATAAAATTATTCTTTCTCTTTTCTTGATATTATGAGCGGGCAAGCAGAATCGAACTGCCGTCTCAACCTTGGCAAGGTTGCATAATAGCCACTATACGATGCCCGCGATTAAAGAACACTTGTGCCGAGGTCCGGAATCGAACCGGAATCTAATGTTTTTCAGACATTCGCCGTGACCGACTTGGCTACCTCGGCTTATTTTATATTATGGCTTTGCCTTTTCAAAAGCCAAGCGCCTAATAAATTTATTTTACTAAATTTTAATAATATTTTCAAATTTAATATTCGCCTAACAGCGAATTATATGGATGACAAGGGACTCGCCTTCTCGTCCCTTCCAAACAAATATTCAATATATTTATAATCCACAAAAATGAATTTAATAAATATGTGGGCGATAAGGGACTCGCCTTCGAATAAATCTCTGGTGAGATTTTTCTCAGGCCGGGCTCGGGCCCGTCGGCCCTCCGCCTTCTCGTCCCTTCCAAACAAATATTCAATATATTTATAATCCACAAAAATGAATTTAATAAATATGTGGGCGATAAGGGACTCGCCTTCGAATAAATCTCTGGTGAGATTTTTCTCAGGCCGGGCTCGGGCCCGTCGGCCCTCCGCCTTCTCGTCCCTTCCAAACAAATATTCAATATATTTATAATCCACAAAAATGAATTTAATAAATATGTGGGCGATAAGGGACTCGAACCCCCAACCCCTTCGGTGTAAACGAAGTGCTCTACCATTGAGCTAACCGCCCGATTGCCAAATTTTATTTGGCTTAATTTAAAAACGAAAGGTTCAAGTCCCCTTTCGCAATTCTTTTGTGTGCCCGAGGGGGGACTTGAACCCCCACGGGATAAACCCCTACGCCCCTCAAACGTAGATGTCTGCCAATTCCATCACTCGGGCACAGTTTTTATTCTTCAATTGTTGCTTCTTCACTTTCTTCTATTTCTTCTGATCTGTTTGCTGTTTTAAGTTTTGCTTTTCTTCCTTTGGCTTCTCTTAAATAATAAAGCTTGGCTCTTCTTACTTTTGCTTGTTTTATTATTTCTATTTTTTCTATTATTGGAGAATGAATTGGAAAAATCTTTTCCACCCCAATTCCTCCAACAACTTTTCGCACAGTAATTGTGCCTGTTATTCCCTTTCCATGCTTCATTGCTAAAACCTGTCCTTCAAAAACTTGAATTCTTTCTTTTGTTTTATTATCTTTTGTTTCTTTTATTTTTTGATAAACCTTAACTGTGTCCCCTTGTCTAATTTGAGGTAAATTTTTTTTCAAGCGTGCCTCAACAATTCCCAGTTCTTCAATTTGCTTCGGTTCTTTAATTATTGGTTCTTCAGGTTTTTCTAATATTGTTTCCGACTGAGTTTCTTCAGCTAATGGTTCAACTGTTTCAGTCTTTACTTCCTGATTTTCAATATTTTCTTGGTTTTGTGTTTCTTCTGCCATATTTTTTTTATTATTTTTCTTTCGTTTTTTCTCTGTTCAAGTTTTCCGGCAAATTACGCCGCATGTTATCTAAAACAAAGTGGTGGGCGTACCCTGACTCGAACAGGGGGCCTTTACGATGTCAACGTAACGCTCTAACCAACTGAGCTATACGCCCGAAAACGGAAAGAGTCGCATAGTTTTAATACACTTGTAATACTATGCGATTTTATCTATTTAGTCAATAAATAAAAGGTTAAAAGGTGCCCTCCGCCTTCTCGTCCATCAAGTTTTTAATAGAAACAGGCATAAATGCCTGTTTCTATTAAAAAGTGCTCGTGGATGGACTCGAACCATCGACCCCGGCTTTATAAGAGCCGTGCTCTAACCAACTGAGCTACACGAGCAGGAAAAATATATTTATTATTTTTTTCCTTTTATTATTGCTTCAAACTCTTCTCTTTCAATGGTTTCTTTTTTAATCAAAGTTTCAGCAATTTTTATTAATAAGGCTTTGTTATTATTCAATAATTTTTTTGTTTCTTCTTCTGCTAATTTGATAATTTTTTCTATTTCTTTATCTATTTCTACTGCTTTTTGTTCAGAGTAATTTCTTGTTTCTCCAAAATCACGATCTAAAAAAATATCTTTTTGATAATCTCCAAAAACAATTGGCCCCAATAAGGACATTCCATAATTTTTAACGATTTTTCGTGCTATTTCCGAAGCTTTAGCTAAATCTTCAGAAGATCCAGTAGTTACATCTCCAAATATCATTTTTTCCGTTAAATGGCCAGCTAATAATACTTTTATTTCTGCTTCAAATTCCTTTTTACTTTTTAAAATTTTATCTTCTTGTGGAACTTTTAATGTATATCCAGCAGCCATTCCTCGAGAAATAATAGATATTTTTCTAACCGGTGAAGCTTCAGGAGTTAGGGCGGCTACCAATCCATGCCCAGCCTCATGATAAGCAGTAATCTTTTTTTCTTTTAAAGACATTATATGGCTTCTTCTTTCTGGGCCAAGCAAAACTTTTTCAATAGAAATTAATAAATCTTGTTGGATAATTTCTTTTGCTCCTTTTTTTGCTGCCAAAATTGCAGCCTCATTTACAACATTTGATAAATCAGCTCCAGAAAATCCCGGGGTTCTTTCTGCCACCTCTCTTAATTTTACATTTTCAGAAATTGGCTTTCCTTGAGAATGAATTTTTAAAATATCTTCTCTTTCGCTAATATCTGGCAAATGAATTACTACTTTTCGATCAAATCTTCCAGGTCGAAGAAGCGCAGGGTCTAAAACATCAGGCCTATTTGTAGCAGCTAAAATAATTATCTTATCATTCTGCTCAAACCCATCCATTTCTGTTAATAATTGATTTAAGGTCTGTTCCCTTTCTTCATGTCCTCCAGTTATAGCTGGACCTCTTGTTTTTCCAATACTGTCCATTTCGTCAATAAAAATAAGGCAGGGTTGATGTTTTTTTGCTGTAGCAAATAAATTTCTTACTCTTCCAGAGCCAACTCCAACAAACATTTCTACAAAAGAAGATCCGGCTACGGAAAAAAAAGGAACATTGCTTTCTCCGGCAACAGCTCGGGCTAATAATGTTTTTCCTGTTCCAGCCGGCCCTACCAAAAGAACACCCTTGGGAATTTTTGCTCCCATTTTCAAATATTTTTGAGGATTTTTTAAAAAATCAACCACTTCTTCTAATTCTGCTTTTTCTTCTTTTAATCCAGCAACATTTTTAAAAGTGATTTTTTCTTTTGGATGTCCTTCGGCACCAAATAATTTTGCTTGAGACTTGGTAAAATCAAAAGTTTGAGCTGCTCCTGTTTTGGCTTGTCTAAAAACAACCAAAAATAAAATGGAAATTAAAACAATTGGCAAAACCACAAAAGCTAAAAGATTAATCAACCAATCCCAAGAATCATCGCGAATTTCAAAAACAACGGAAACAGCTTGAAGCTTTTCTTTTTCTGTTCCGTAATTTAATAAAGCTTGGCTCAAAGGATCGTTCGTGTCTCGTAAAACTTGGAAATTAGAACCATCGTTATAAGAAACAAAAAGCTTACCCTCTGAATCTTTGATTTGTTTTACCTTTCCCTCGTTTATATCTAAAGAAAGCTGGGTAATAGAAATTTCTTTTGGTTTTTCGATTGGATTATTAAATAAAGAAAAAATCAAACCCAAAACAAGAAAAATCAAAACAACCAAGAATATGTTTTTAAGTAGGCCCTGAATAGGACTTTTCATAATTAAAAAATTATTTTAATCTTAAAGACATCCAATGTCTTTGCGGCTGAAAGCTTAAAACTTGAAAATCGTACTCTTTTCCAATTTCTATTTTTTCTTTCATTTTTGCCTCAGATCCAAATTCAGAAATATGAATCAATCCTTGAATTTTAGCATTATCGGCTTCTTCAGAAATTCCTTTTAATTGAATAAATGCTCCATAAGGATTAAATCTAACCACTTCTCCCTTAACTGAATCATTGCTTTTTAAATTAAGATTCTGCCAAGGATCTTTTTTAAGATTTTTTAAAGATAATGAAACTCGGCCCTGGGTAATATCTATTATTTGAGCTTTTACTTTTTCTCCAACTTCTACAAATTGGGCTGGGTCTTCAATCAATTGCCAATCTAATTCAGAAATATGTACTAAACCTTCTAAAAGATCTTCTTCTGAAAAATCTTCAAGAGATTGTCCTGGTAAAGCAAATTTTACAAAAGCTCCAAAATTAACCACTCCGCTTATTTTTCCTTCTACTACATCCCCCACATTTAATACTTTGATTGCTTTTTGAACACTTTCACTTTCTTTTGATTCTTCGGTTAAAATTACTTGTCCAGCTTTTTCATCAAAGTCTAAAATTTTAACTTTTATTTCTTGACCGATAAAAGATTGTAATTTTCTTAAAATTTTGGCTTTATCCCCTTCTGGAACACGAGGATATTTTTCTGGAGATAATTGCGAGGTTGGTAAAAAGGCTGGCACCCCAGAAACCTCTGTAATTAACCCCCCCTTGTTTACTTTCATTATTTTCACTAAAAATTCTTTATTGTCATCTTTTATATCTTTAATGGTTTTCCAAGCCAACTCTTTTTCTGCTTCTCTTAGAGATAATTCAACAAAACCTTCTTCATTTTCAGGATCAATAACTTTCACGGAAATTATGTCGCCAATTTTAATGTTTTTTAAAACATTTTTAGCGCTTTGATATTCAAACCCGTATATTATACCGGTTTTGCGTGGCCCCAAATCTAAAAAGATTGCGAGGTTTTCAATGGCAAGAACTCTGCCATCGACAATGTCTCCGTTCCTTAAAATCTGAACAGAGTCTGTTAATTTTTGTAATGTTTCGTTTTGCATATAACTTTTTATAGCACAAAGACTTTAGATAATCAACCCTTGATTAGCATTGTTCTCTTATTATAAAAAACTTGTTTTTTTCTTTAAATTAAAACAAAACAATGAATTTTAAAAATAATTTGCCAAAAACAGCAAATAATTCTCTAAAAATAAAATGGGGACAAAATTATTGACATTTATTTTAAGAAAGGATACAATGTTGACAACGCTTCGAAAAGCGTTTTTAATATGCATAAAAAACAAAATATAATCTTTTTCTGTGTTGTTTTTATAGCTATTTTCTTATGCACCTTTGCTTTAGCAAAGCAAAATAAGGAATTAAGCGTAAATAATGGCCCTGAAACAGTTTCCTATACTATTAAACAACAAGCTTTAATCAGTCAAGATGGAATCTTGTTTAAGGAAAAAACAGAAAAAACAAAAAAGATATTGGTTGTTATCACTGCCTATTCTTCTACAGTTGACCAAACCGATGATACCCCTTTTATCACGGCCAATGGTATGCTCGTAAGAGATGGAATTGTTGCCAATAATATGCTTCCCTTTGGAACAAAAATCAAAATTCCAGAATTGTACGGAGACAAAGAATTTGTGGTTCAAGATAGAATGAATGCTAGAAAAAGCGATTACCACATAGATATTTGGTTTCCTTCAACCGCAGAAGCTAAAAATTTTGGTGTAAAAAAAACCTATATTGAAGTAGCTCAAAGCTAATAGCCCGATAAACGGGACCTTGTGAACAAAAAACGGCTCAATGCCGGTTTTTGTTTTTCAAAAAATTAATTCGTGTATTAATTTTTTTCTTAATTACTTTGTTCGGCACCGAAAGATGAAATTGGTTCAGTGGCAGTATATTTACGCCAAAGAATAAAATCTATATATGCCGTAGGAACCCCATATATTTTTTGAACATGATTCCCAGGATTTCCATAATAAGTAGTGCCCATATCTTTTATATTGCCATCATCTATGGTCCAAATCGTTTTTGATCCAGTATCCTTCATTTCCCAAATCGCCCAATTATTTGCTGTATAGCCTGTAATACTTTGAGAAGTTAAACCGCCATACGCTTGACAAAATTTCCCACCCACTCCTGCGCCCCAAGCAATATAAGCAGCAAGATAATTATTGGTATATGAATAAGGGTTAAGGTAAACCCCTTCATTATATGAACCATTTTCACCAACATACGTGGCTTTAAATCGAGATCGCATTACACCAGGAGATTGCCAAAATGGACCAGTGCTTTTGCCAACAACCCCCGCATTCGTTAAAGTCATTATACTGTTTGAAAAAGATACGCTTCCTGTCATTAACGTCCATTTAGCAGCATCAAGTGAGGTGCCGTCAAATCCATCAAAAAAACTAAATACATTATCCCCATTCGAAGCCGTGGTGGCTGAGGCATTGCCATAATACAGGTAAAGGGTATTGTCGCCAGAAGCCAGGGTTGGGGTTTTGACCCAGACAATGGCGGAAGTGGAATCTGTTTTTGATTCCAGCCAATAGCTTAGTTCCGTGGTTCCGTCTGATGAAGTAAAACGCAAATCATCAAAATCAGGTTGCATATCAGAATCATAAGCAATGGTTAGCTTGACTTGATAGTCTGTTAAAGCAGAGCTGGCATTAATGGTAATGGGCTGTCTTTTGGCATATCCAGGCAAGCCTTGTTCAGCTGATGATTCGCTGTATCCGGTTTCTGAGTTATAGGAATAAAGATTGGTATTAGACAAGGTTCCGGAAACAGTAAAACTGGTTCCGTCATCAGAAGAATAGGTGTAATAAGTATTGTTTGGTCCAGTGATTGAAGCAGCTGAACCTAAAGCATCATTAACCGCACTGGAACAAGTTGAGCCAATGCTGCACGTTTCAATGGGATAATCTGGATTGGATGTATTGTAAACCAGCAAAGCTTTGACAATTTGGGATAAATCAGATTTCCGGCGAACATCATTAGCTTGATTCGTGGCTGAATTCAAAGAAACCAGAACAAAGCCTGATAAGATGCCCACGATTGCGATTACGACCAAGAGCTCGATTAAAGTAAAAGCAACAAGTTTTTTGGATTTCATTAGTTTAAGATTATTTTTCTTTTTCTTAAAGATATTATACCAAAAACTTGAAATATTGGAAATAAGAATGTTTGGAATTACCCTCAAATAAATCTCTGGTGAGATTTTTCTCAGGCTGGGCTCGCGCCTTTTATGGGACTCGTCCGCGTCGTCGGTTTCTGTTGAAACCGCGCGCGGACCCCGCTCGGCGCCGTCGCGCTTGCGCGTTCGAGTCCCTCCCGACCGAAGGACGTATACTAAAAGAGGGAGATTAATCTCCCTCTTTTAGTATAAATGTGCCTCGGGAGGGACTCGAACCCTCAAGGTCAAGGACCAGCGGATTTTAAGTCCGCCCTGTATACCAATTCCAGCACCGAGGCATATGTGAGGCGTGGGCGGGAATCGCACCCGCGTATAAGAGTTTTGCAGACTCTCGCCTTACTGCTTGGCTACCACGCCATATCAAAAACATAGCATATTCTTTTATTTTTTTCCACTCTCTTTTTTTTGAATTTCAAATAACAATTGATCGATTCTTCCGGCTTCTTTGGTTTTAGTTTCTTTTTCAAAAATAATCTTTGGAACCGGCCTGATTTTAAGTTTTTTATTTAAAGATTGTTGTAAATCATAAATATGCCGACTAAGCAAGCCAAAAATAGCTTCAAATTGATCATCTGGAATTACAGAAATATAGACTTTGGCTTCAAACATATTCCGGGCAGTTTCTACTCTGGTAATTGTCAATAAAGTTCCAGGAAAAATGTCCAGCTCGCGTAAAATAATATTATCAAGCTCGCGCTTGATTAAATGATCAATTTTTTCTTTTTTAAACTTAACTGGCATTGATTCTTAATCTTGTTTATTAAAGCTCTTCTCTAATATAATCTTCTTTATAAGAAACAATTTCGTCTCCTTCTTTTATTTTTTCATTTCCTTGATACAAAATGGCACATTCTTTTCCAGCCTTCATGCTGGGGAAACTTTTTTTATTAGCTTGAACATCAATAATCCGACCCTGTCCTATTTTTTCTCCCGAGCGCATAATTTCTAATAAAGATCCTTTTACTACCTCCCCCTCTGTCACTAATCCCCCAATAATTTGCCTATTTTTTTCTGTTCTAAAGATAACTGTTATTTCCATTTTTCCCAAATCTGTTCTTTCTTTTTCTTTTATTAATTTTCTTTCCATTAATTCCCTTATTTTTTGAGCCATGGTATAAATTATTTCAAAATCATAAACCCTAATTTGTTCTTTTTGAATTGCAATTTCTGCTATTTTATCTGTTTTTACTCGAAAAGCAATTACTGCCCCTTTGGCACTTTTTGCTAATTTAATATCAGACTCATTTACATTTCCCATCTCGGCTCTAACTATTTTAATCCCCACTGTTTCTTGAGGTAATGTTTTAATCACTTCTTCGATTGCTTCTAAAGACCCAAAAGCATCTGCCTTTATAACTAAATTTAAATATTTTTTGTTGTTTTCTGTTTCTTGGTTTTCAAAACTTAATCGACTGATATTTTCTTTTTTTGGTTTAACATAAGCCACTGCTTGATCCATATTTTGAAAAACTTTGAAGTTTTCTCCGACTATGGGCATACTTTCAAATCCAACAATCACAACTGGATCAGACGGAAAAGCTTTATCGATTTGCTTTCCTAAAAAATTTTCTAAATTTTTTACTTTACCAAAAGCAGACTCTGTTGCAATAAAATCACCTGGCTTTAAAATCCCTTTTTCCATAATTGCCGTACAAGTTGGACCGCGGCGAGGATTTTGATAAGCTTCGATAATAGTTCCACTGGCAAAAGAATCGATATCGCATTCTAATTCTTCCATTTCTGCAACTAATAAAATTAAATCTAAAAGATCAGTAATACCTTTTCCGGTTTTAGCAGAAATGTTCACGCTAGGCACTTGTCCGCCAAAAGACTCTACAATAATATCATCTTCCATTAATTGCTGTTTTACTCTTTCCGGGTTAGCTTCTGGTTTGTCTATTTTATTAAAAGCAACAATCGTAGAAAGATTAGCTTTTTTAATATGAGAAATAGCTTCTTTTGTTTGTTTTTTTACGCCCTCGGCCGCATCTATTACTAAAATAGCAATATCAGCTATTTTTGATCCTCGCGACCTAATAGCAGAAAAAGATTCGTGCCCTGGAGTATCGATAAAAGTAATTTTTTGATTATTGTGCTCAATCTGATAAGCCCCAACATGCTGAGTTATGCCACCTGATTCTTTGCTTAAAATTTTAAAATCTTTAATTGCCATCAAGAGCGATGTTTTTCCGTGATCAATATGGCCCAAAACAACTACCACCGCTGGTCTTTTTATATTTTCGTTTGGTTTTGTTTCTTTTTCAGCCATAATTATTATTGTTTTATTTTTTCAATTGCTTGCTGTTCTTCTTTTGATAGTTGATACTTTGACAACCCTTTTTCTATTGGTTTTGCAAAAATTCTTGTATTTCCATCCATAAAAATAGAAGTAATTACAAGACCATTGTTCTTTTCGTCTAACATTGCCAAAGAAAAACTTTGATCCCCTCCCCTGTTTTCAAAAGGATTATATCTGATTAAATTAAATTTTTGAAAATAAAAGCTACTTCTTTTTTCTAATTCATTAATTTTTTCTAAAGCATTTTTTAAAGTTTCTTCTAGATTTTCGATTCTTTCGGCTGCTTCTTCTAAATTTTGAATTTTATTTTTTTGTTTTTTAGATTTCAAAAAAGAAAACATATCTTTTATTTTAAATATCAAAAGAGGAGGGAACGAGATTCGAACTCGTGGTGGTTTTATCCACAATGGTTTTCGAAACCATCCCATTCAACCGCTCTGGCATCCCTCCGATAAATTTTAGGCCGGGAAATGCCTAAATCATCGGCCACATAAAGAAAGCCGATTACGAAAACTCTTTCAATATCTTAAAACATAGCACTTTAAAACAAATCTATCAAGAACTAATAATGGCTAAATTTCTTTATTCTTTTGGAAAAAAGAGTAAAAAAATGATTTTATAAAAAAGGGAAAATCATTGTCGTACCTTATTTTTGAAGGAATCAGGCTTGGAAAATAATTTCCCAAAAAATAAATTATTTTTTTTGAAATGATTCCTTTAAAAATAAACAATCCAAATTTTTGGGAACACTCTTTTTGATAAGCTTTAAAATTAGGAAAATTTTTTAATAAAATATCAGCTTGAATAAGCCCCCAAATAATTCCTCCCCCACTCCAAGGCTTAGTTAGCCCACAAGCATCTCCACAAAGAGCAACGTTATCTTGGTTTGAAAAAATCAGGCCTGAATTTTTAAAAGAAAAATGTGGTTGCGGAATTCCAGCTGATAAAATTTTTCCTTGATTTTTAATTTCTTGTTTTTTTAAAAAATCTTTAAATTCCTTATTTATTGTTTCTTGTTCTCCCATAATTCCATATTCTGAGCAACTTCCTCGGGGTATTTTCCAGCAAAATCCATTTTTTGTAGGATAAGTAGTTACAAAATTTTCTTGATTAACATTCTGAATAAAAACTTGAACGCCTATCTTTATTTTTGGATTAGGCAAATTTAGTAATCTTCTTATTGCTGATCCTGCTCCATCACAAGCAATAATATAATCAAAGTTTTTAGGAATTTCTTTTATTTCTTGCTGAAAAAATATTTCTCCTCCGGATTTTTTAACTAAATTAATAAGCACAGAAATTAATTTTTCCCGATTAATCACTAAATGATTGGGCAAAAATTCTAATTTTATTTTTTTCTTTGGAAAGACAATAAAACAGCTTTTAATTTTATTTTCAATACAATTTTCAATTTGGGGGATAAAATTTTTAATTCTTTCCGAATAAAGAGCAGAACAAGGTTTTTTGCCAACTTCTTGTTGTTGTCGTTTTTCAAAAACAGAGACAAAGTGCCCCTGTTCTTTTAATTTCCAAGCCAAGTAAAGTCCAATTATTCCTGCCCCCACGATTGCTATTCTTTTTGGTTCGTCGTTCATTTTTAAACTTTAAAAGCTATTTTTTCTTTTTTGATTTTTCTGTTTTTATAATAGCTTTCCAGTGTTTACGAATATCAGCCACTAATTCTTCTAACTCTTTTTTATCAATATCTTTTGCTTTAGCATACCGAGCAGAAACCGTATCAACTACTTGATTGTAAACCGGCTCAGTTACTTCTTTTATTTTTTCTAATTTTTCTATTATTTCGCCTCTCATTTTAATCGCCCATCCTCGAAGAGCTTTGCGATTCTTTTTTCCTTTGTCGCCAAACAATAAATAAGCAGCAGCAGAAGCAACAGCAATACCTACTCCGACCGCGACTGCTGTTCCTATGTTTTCTTTTTTCTTAATCATATTTTTTATTATTTATTTTTACTAAATGGATTATATCATATTCTTCAATAAATAAAAATAAGATATTAAAAAATATCTTTGAAAATTTTTGGTTCGATTCCTTGGTTTTGGAGCGGGTGAAGGGAATCGCCTTCGCGTCAATTTCTGGTGAAGTTGCTCTCAGGCCGGGCTTGGCGCCGTCGCGCCTCCGCCTTCGATTCCTTGGTTTTGGAGCGGGTGAAGGGAATCGAACCCTCATATACAACTTGGAAGGCTGTCGCTCTACCACTGAGCTACACCCGCATAATTAATTGTAAAGTGTCGGGGCACTGAGATTCGAACTCAGAATAAATCTTCCCAAAAGACTCGTGATAGCCGTTTCACTATGCCCCGCTATAGATATTTTTATATCATTTTTCCTAATTTCAGTCAAAAATTTTATAGTTTTAATTCTTGTTTAGCATTGATTTTTATTGTTTTTCTTGGTATTAAATATATATCTGCATTTATGTCCCCGTAGCTCAATAGGACAGAGCGACGGACTTCTAATCCGTAGGTTGTGCGTTCGATTCGCGCCGGGGACACTACTTTTTTATTTTTAAAATTTTAGAACAATAAAAAAGAAATTTATATTATGGTGGCTATGGTGTAATGGCAGCACAAGAGTTTGTGGAGCTCTTTGTACGGGTTCGAATCCCGTTAGTCACCCATCATATTGACAATAGATAAAATAAAAAGTATTATACAAATATCAAGACAAAAGGGTCCCTGCAAAGGCCCCCTTTTTTTATTTCTCTATAATATGCTTGATATTTATTAAATAATCAAAATACACCCTGGTTATCTTCTTATACAAAGAAGATGCGAAGTTTTTATTAGGAAACAGTATCTTTTTAAATTTATTCTCCTCGATCAAAAAATCAACCAACATCTTATAATCTCCATCTCCAGAAACCAATACTATCTTATCAAAAATCTCTTTCCTATAAATCCTCTTCATAATATCAAAAATGATATCCGAATCCACATTCCCCTTCTTTTTCCCAATCATTGCCGAATTATGTTCACGGAATTTAACAATAAATCCAGCCTCCTGTATTTTATCGTAAAGACTCTGATTTTCCTCATCAAGAAATCCTAAGAAATAATATGCTTTTTGTACAGCATACTTATCTGTCAAATACTTTCTGAATTTAAAAAGGTCAACTTTCCATTTTGGATCAGTCAAAGTTGTTCCCCTATATAGATTCTGGCCGTCTATAAAAGCTAAATTGTTTTCTATCGGTTTATCTTTTTCCATAAAAGTAATTAATTTCTTATTATATTAAATTAACTTTAACAAATTAAAATAGAAATATCTATATCTCTCCTAATATCTTCCCAATCCAAAGCTCTAAACACATCACGTAACCGACTCATTTAAATTTAAGACATTTCTTTCGTGCTCATTGTCATGGTTCTGCACCTATTCTAAACTAAGAATCCTTAACCTTATCTTTTTTTTCTTGTGAATCCAAGATTGGCAAATCAATCCAAAACGTGCTTCCTTTTCCTTTAATGGATTCAAATCCAATCTCTCCGTCATGCTGTTCTATAAAGTATTTGGCTATGAAAAGTCCGATACCTGATGCGTCAGGCTTCATATTAATCGCATTCGAGGCGCGAAAAAAACGGACCCAAATATTTTTCTGTTCATCCTTAGGAATCCCAATCCCGGTATCGGCAACCTCAAAACGTATTCTATTACCTATTTTCTTCAAAGAAATCTTGATTTTCCCTTTTTCTTTACTGTAATTAATCGCATTATCAATGATTTTCTCTAAGGCAATCCTTATCTTGTCGATATCTAATTCAGTCATAGGCAAAGACTTTTTGGGAGCCTGATATGAATAGCTAATATTTTTGGCCTCAAGCCTAGTCTTAAAACCAATCAAAACCGAATCTAAAAGATCTTCAAGAGAAACAGATGTTTTATTTAAATAAACCAAACGTTTTTCTTCAATATCCAAAGCAATTAAAAGGTCTCCAATTCGATTAATAATCTCTATGTTTGCTTTGAGGCTGCTACTCAAGATATCTTTCGTCGCCCTTTCAAGATGACCATGTGTTCCGGACAATAACGATTCCAAATTCCAGCGCAAGACGCTCAGCGGAGTCCGAAGTTGATGCGAAACAATTTGAATAAATTTTGACTTCAACGCATCCAACTCTTTCAAACGAATTTCTAATTTTTTTGCTTCGGAAATGTCACGAAAATACCAAACTCGCCCGTAATTTTTTTGATTGGAATCTATCATCGGAGCTGAGTAACGATCAAAGATTCTTTCATCTTTTAGCAATATTTCGCTTCTATCGGTTTCTCCGGGGTGACCATAGAGATATTTTACGTGGTCTAAAAATTCTTGCGGATTTACGAGTTTATCCAAAATTGACTTAATGGTTAGTTTGTCTGATTTTGTGTCGATTACTTTTTGCGGAATACCCCACATTTCAATAAATTTTTTATTGTATAAAATAATCTTGCTTTTTTCATCAACAACCAATACTCCATCAATGGCAACCTCAAGCTCGGTCGATAAAATGGTATTTCTAAAGATGATTTCTTTTTCTAATTTTTTCCTTTGGGTTGCATCCCTAATTATAATTAGGATGGCGGGCTTATTTTCGTACTGTATGGTTGCGCTCGAAAATTCCACGTCCACAACTGATCCGTTCTTATGGGTCAACTTGATTTCATATACAGCTTCAGCCTTTTCTCCCGAAATTCCTTTGTCGTAACTTTCAGAGATTCTCTGTCTGTCTTCAGAAACAATGAATTTAATAAAAGGCTCACCTAAAACTTCTTTCTCCGTATATCCTGTCATGCTTATTGCTCTGTTGGCGTATTTTATAATCTTGTCTTGAACAATGACTATCCCATCTTGCGCCTGGTCTATCACAGTTGTAAATTTTTCTTCACTTTCTTTAATCTCTTGAATTTTTTTGCTTATTTCGCGCCTCAAATTAGTTTGATATTGTCGCATCGCCAAAAGAATAAAGACTATCAACATTAAAAAAGAACCGACAACTATCAAAAACCCCCCCAACCATCTAGGCCAGACCTGAATCTCCCCCAAAGACTTGCCAAAATTGACTCGTATAGATGTATAATAAAAGCTGTTTTGGTTATCCTTCATCTCTCTCAAATCGAAATCCAGCACACTAATTAAATATTTATTTTTAGATCCATTTTTGGTAAACGCGTAATTCAATTCGCTTGGATTAAAAAAGATCCCTGTGCGATTTACTTTGTATTTGCTTTCATTCAAAATCCCAAAGTGCCAATTGACTACTCCCGCATCAGCCTGATTGGCATCCAATAATTTAAAAACATCTTCCATGTTTTTCACGTCGATGATATTAGTGCTCACTCCGAAAGAATTCAAAACGTTTTTCAAACCCAAAGGAGCCGTATAATGGACGCTCGATTTTATCACGGCGATATTTTTTCCTTCTAGATCTTTGAAAGATTCCAAGTTAAAACCCTTCCGGGCATAGATTGTTGACCAGCTGAGCAGTGCTATTTCATTATTAAAATCATATTTGGCCTTTCGTTCTTCGTTTACAGCCACATCGACCATCATATCAATCTCCCCTTTTTCCAGCCGCGCCAATCCTTCATCCCAAGTACCATAGACGTAAACTAGATTCCAATTTTCTTTCTTGGCGATAGCATTGGTGATGTCTGCCCAAAATCCTTTAATGGTGCCATTTGCGTCTTTATAAATTTTTGGAGCATTATCATACACTCCCACGCGGAAGGTTTTAAAATCGTTTTCAACCGCAAAAATTGAACTGAAAGAAAATAATTGAAAAAAAATTAGCGCTGCCAAAAAAAATTTTTTCATTTTAAAATTTAAACACCCCAAAAAGAGGTGTTATTGATAAACATTAATTTTTAATTGTCAATTCCATAGACTTATTATATTTTAAAAAAATAATAGAATCAAGGCATTTTTAACCCATTGATGTTAATCCCTTGAATTTAGAAAAATTCGAAAAAATCTTATATCTAATATTTACTGTTAATAATTAATGGTCAATAAATTATGTTTAATGTTCCGATACCCTCGCTCCCTGCTTTTGATACATATTAAGATTGATAATCAATACTCGGCTCTGCATAATTTTAACTATAAAAATAGGGTAAAATAAAAATTACAAAAATATACTCACTCAAAGCCAAAAGGTATCTCCTCTTTTCTTGGGTTGGTTCTAATACTCTTTCCGAAAATGCCCATAGTATTTTAAAACTTCCTTTCGGAAGTTTTTATATATCTAATTTGTTTCTATTAATCCATTTGATCCGGCTCCACCATTGGCTCCGGCAGCACCACCGCCGCCAGCAGTACACCAATTTGAAGTACAACCATAAGAACAAGATGTCGATCCGCTACAAAATTGACAACCATAACCTCCAATACCTCCAAAATAATTACTGCTTCCTAAAGAAATATATTGAATGCTTCCAATAATTTTAATAATTCCTCCCGATCCGCCTCCTCCTCCACCAGCTCCAAATCTCCAACCATTAGGATCTGTTCCTCCATTGCCCCCATTTAAACCAGCTACTGTTATTAATCCTTCGACTGATACATTATTGGCTTTAATAAAAATTATTCCACCACCATTGCCCCCATTCCCTCCATAACGAGGAGCTGAATCGGAAGTACCACCTCCGCCGCCGCCGCCAGCTCCAAGATATAATTTTGACGAAACAGAAATTAAAGAACCTCCCAAACCAGGACAAGCTCCTCTTGAATAACAAGATGGGCAAAGATTAGCGTCAGAACCATTATTTATATATCCTCCTCCAGCACCTGCATTTCCATCACAACCAGCCCCCCACCACCATTACCATTATTTGATGTTAAATAACTTCCAATTCCCAAAATAGATTCTCCTTGTTGACCTTTTTGTCCATCTGCCCTGCCTGCACCATTTCCTAGCCCCCCGGAATAACCCTTACCTGCCATGCTTACTGTTCCTAAAATATTAACTTGTCCTGATGAAGCAAAGGCCAAAACACCTCCTTTAACTCCATCCCAAGTATTGGCAGTTAAAGTTGCCCCTATAGCAATAGACACGCTGGAATAATTGGGCAATCGTTGAATCATTATTTTTTGAGTAGTACCGTTATAACTGTTAATTAAAGATTTGGAAAAAAATAAAGTATTAGAATTGATTTCTAAAATAATTTTAGTCTCATATTTTCCTACATTATCATAATCACTAGACATGCCTTGAAGATTGATAATCAAAACCTCGTCTCCTATGGCTAAACCGGTAGGGGCAGTAGTTAAAGTAATCGAATTTGATCCAGAAATAATATTGTTGGTGGTAATAAAATTAACGGCATCAGCTGTTCCCCGACCAGAACAAGATTGGGTATTTAAATTGATTGTTCCGGAAGAAATAGTACAAGATCCATCAATATTAGCTGGCTCTTCTCCTATTGCTCCGCTCCAAGATCCAGACAAACTAGAATAAGACCAATTAGTTTCGTCGGAAAGATTTCCAGACAAAGTATAGGTTTCAGTGGCTGGAATATAATTATAAAGATAATAACCACCGTTTGGATTTTCTGGAAAAACCGTTAAAAATGGAGCTAAATTAGCTTCCAAGGTTGTACAGCGAACATCCCCTCCGCCCAAAGTGCAATTAGTTTCCAAGCTTGGATAAGAAATACTATTCTGAACATTATAAGCCATAATAGCGCGTTGAATAGAAGAAAGATCTGATTTAGCTTTTGCGTCCTTTGCTGAATCAGTGGCTGAATTCAAAGATACCAGGATAAAGCCTGATAAGATGCCCACGATTGCAATCACAACCAAAAGCTCAATTAAGGTAAAGGCAATATTGTCTTTATTCTCCATTTGTTACTTTTTTTAATTATTTTTATTATTAATAATATTATACCAAAAAAATAAAAATTATCCTATCATTATTGATTGAATATTAATCATTTTTTTATAAGATAAACAATTTTTTATAAGATGTTCGTGTTTTCCTTCTCCAATTACTCGGCCTTTCTCCAAAACAATAATTTTATCTGCATTTTTAATGGTTGATAAACGATGCGCAATAATGATTGTTGTGCGCCCCTGAGAGGCTTTTTTTATTGATTCTTGAATTAAAGCTTCATTTTCTACATCCAAACTGGAAGTAGCTTCATCAAAAACAAGAATTGCCGGATTTTTAACCAAGGCTCGGGCAATACCTACCCTTTGTTTTTCTCCTCCTGATAGTTTTACTCCTCTCTCCCCTAGCATAGTTTCTAAGCCATTTTCCAAATTTTTTAAAAACGAATCTATGCCAGCCATTTTTATCGCTTGATTTAATTGTTTTTCGCTTATTTCTTTTTTGCTTCCAAAAAGAATATTATAACGCAAAGTATTATCAAAGAGAGAAACATCTTGGGGTACTACTCCTAAAAAATTCCGATATTTTTTCAAAGATAAATCTTTTAAATCATATCCATCTATCAAAATTTTTCCTTTTAAAGGATCGTAAGCTCTTAATAATAATTGCACTAAAGAAGATTTTCCTGCTCCACTATGTCCAACAATAGCTATTTTTTCTCCAGCCTTGATTGAAATATTAACATTCTTAAGAGTGTGTTCGCTTGATTTAATTTTGCTTGTTTTCAAATTATTAGTAACTTCGCTTGGTTCTTCCCGAGAAGGGTATCTAAAAAAAACATTTTTATAATCTATATTGCCTTTTATTTTTTCTAAAATAACAGGGTTTTCTTTTTCTTTAATAGCTGGCTCCAAATTCAATAAGTCAAAATAAATCTTAATCATGGCATAAAGCTCGGTAATCCTTCTTTGTAAATAGCCGGCGCGAATAATCCTATCAAAAGCATTAGATGACCAAGATAAAATAATCACCAAAAACCCGGGCGTATAAACTTGCCGATAAACCAAATAAATTCCAACCAATAAAACTATAATTCTGGTTGTATCGGAAATTGTGCTTCTAATTTGAAAAAAACGAATAAATCTCAGCCAAATTTTTTTGCCGAATGTATTTACCTTTTCCAGCTTTTTATCATAATCATTAACAACCTCTGATTCATTGGCATTAATTTTTACCAAAGAAGCATTTCTTAAAAATTCTGATTGTTTTTTTTCTGCTTCAACATACATTTCTTGTAAATCGCGAAAATCTTTTCCAAAAACTCGGCTACTATAAAAAGATGCGTAAAAATAAATAAAAACTCCCAAAAGAATAATTAGTCCTAATGGCGGAGCAATAATGGTGAGGGCGATTATTGTTACCGTTACCTGCAAAATCATTGGAAAAATTTCGTAGATTAAAGAAAAAGCCAACTCGGTTAAAGCATTCTGTCCGCGGTCGATAATGCTTTTTTTAATGCCTGAATTTTGATTTTCGTGCTGGCCGATCGAAAAAGCAAATAATTTTTCTAAAGTTTCTTTGGTTATCCGGCGGTGAACATCAAAATCAAACCTTAAAACTTTAATTTTTTCTTCATAATAACTAACAATCAAATTATTAAATAATAAAATCCCAAAAGACAGCAAACAAAGCTTAATCAAATAAAAGATTTCCTCGCCCTGAACAATTCCATCAATAATCTTTCCATAAATATAAGGGCCGATTAAAGCCACCGCTTGACCTAAAAACAAAAAACCAAAAATCAAAACAATCACGCCTAAAAACGGCCGGTACATTTCTTTCATTTTTGATAAAACCTGCCAAAAAGTAATATTATTTTTTTCTTCTTTTATTTCCAATTTTTTAAAAATTTATTTTTTATTTCTAAATTCATTTTAACATTATTAAAAATACGATTCAATTATTTTCTTTTTAAGGCTTTGATTTTTAATTTGACAAAGAATGCAAAACAATATAAACCATTGTTACGGGACTTGTTCCCCAGAATCGTCTTGCAACTTGAAAACAATGAGGTGATAAAAATTAGAAAACAATTTACTGTTCTAATTATTGCCCTGCTCTTAATATGCCTCATAGGCATTACTGGTGCAATAAACGCAACTTCATTCCAATTGACCAAAGAAGAAATGATAAATAAATATCATTCTTATCATCAAGTAGCTCCTGTGCCAAGACCTACGGTCACCGTTCCTCCTTCGCTTGTTGAATTAAAGCGTCCAAGCGCTAATCAAGCTGAATTAATCATCAAGAAACAAAGGCCTTATTATTACTTAAAAACCGAGGTCGATCCAGAGCCATATATTGAAGCTACTTTGGCTGAAAAAAGAAATCTTTGGTTTGTTTCTAAAGGAAGCTATTGGTACATTGATTGGGACGCCGAACGTCTTCCATTTGAGATTGTGGTAATTCATCATTCCGAAGGGCCGAGCAATGTAACAGTGGCTGAAATCAATCAAGGATGCAAAGAATCTTTATATGCCAGACGCTATGCTTCGGGAAACAATGATCCTTATGTTAAAGGTCTTGAGCCTCATTCCGGGCATATGATAAATGGCCAAGAAAGCTTCTTGCCTTATCATTATATTGTTTACCCCGATGGAACAATAAAAAAAGGATTAAACGCCCTGACTTCAATTAATGGAGTTTGGTATGTTGATCAAGTTGGATGGCACGCTGGAAATTGGGAAGTAAATTGCAAAAGTCTGTCAATTTTGTTAATTGGAGACTATTCCAATGCCACTCCCCCATCAGCTCAACTCAAGGCTGTTAAAAAAATAATCACTGGATTAAAATTCTTCAATCCAAACCTTGAAGTGGCCCCCCATTATCAATTCAATAGCCAAACAAATTGTCCAGGCTGGCCATTTGAACAATGGCAATCCAAAATTTCTTAATTTTTATTAAATATCATAATCCCGATAAAAAGGGATTTTTATTTTAAAACGCCTCTCTTGAAGAGGCGTTATTTTTAAAAAATATTGCTTATTTTTGGATTTTCTAAATAATTTATCGCGCCTGGATATTTCATTAAAAAAATTACTGCAAACATAATAATTATAAAAGAAATAACAGCGAAAATAATAAATAAATTTCTTTTTTCCTTATCAGCTGGAAGATTTAATTTATTTTTAATTGTTTTAATATCTTTATACATTATAAAATAATAAATCAAAGTTAATGGATAGAAGAAAAAGGAAATAACTTCAGACAGTTCTTTACTGGTTTCAACTTGAACCCCAAAAAGAGTTAAAATTAAAGATATAATCCATTGAATTACCATCAAAACGAAAACAATAAATAAAATTCTTCCTAAAATTGGCCACCAATGCCCACGGACATATTCATAGCTTTTTAAAATCGCTTTTTCTTCTTTTTCATTTTCTTGCATAAAAACAAAAATTGCTAAAGAAAGCCAAATAGAAAAAACAATTCCTGGAATCAAGAATACAATAATCCCGCCAAATACTATTAAGCTGGTAAATATAGACAAAACAACATAAGCCCATAAAAGATTTTTTCCTTTTTGGTATGCTTCATTGACTCCGGATTTTTCATGAACCACAGCATAAAGCAAAGAAACTTGAGACCAAAAAAATAAAAGAAATAACAAAACCACTAAAAAATCGGAAACTAAAACAAAGCCAATTTCATTATTATTAACTTTTAAAATATTAATAAAAGCAAAAGATAAAATTTTGCCAGCAACCAGATATAACGCTGGAATTAAAATGATTCCAAAAAAAACAGCATATCTTTTTATAAAAATCTCCCAAGATTGCTTTAATAAATCAAACGGGGAGATTAATTTAAGAGAAGAAGAATTTGATTCTTTTTTCATATTTTAAAAATTAATTATTTGATTATATTTTTTGTTTAAGGACTGCTTTAATTGATTTCTTTTTATTTTCTCGTAAAACCAATAAAGATATTTCTTGGCCGATTAGGCATTTTGCTAAAACATCGGAAAGAGAATTTTCTTCATTTATCTTTTCATTATTTAATTCCAAAATAATATCGTATTCTTTTATCCCGGCTTCGGCAGCACTAGAATTTTTTGCCACAGCTGGCTCGCCAAACATTTCTCGAATAATCAAAGCACCATAATTAACTGGTAATTTATTTGTTCGAGCAATTTCTTCGTTTAATAATAAATATTTTACTCCCAGATAAGGCCGTTTTATTTTCCCTCCTATTTTTACTTCTTTTAAATCTTCTTTGATATAATTTATAGGCAAAGCAAAACCGATATTTTCTGCACCCATAATCATAGCTGTATTAATTCCAATCACCTGGCCTTTCATATTTACTAATGGTCCTCCAGAATTACCAGGATTAATAGCAGCATCGGTTTGAATTAATCCACGCAAATTAGTTGTTTTTGCATTAAAACCGCTATAAGCAGTAATCTTTCGGCTTAATCCAGAAATAATTCCCACCGAAAGAGTGTCTTCAAATTCGCCCAAAGGATTGCCAACAGCCATAACTGTTTCTCCAAGCTCAACCCTATCAGAATCTCCGAGTTTTAAAAAAGGAAAATTATGTCCCTCTATTTTTAAAATTGCCATGTCAATTAGAGGGTCTTTAGCTAAAACTTTAGCTGAATATTTATGATCTGGATCAATGATTACTGTATAATCAGCCTCATAGTCTTCAACAACATGATTACAGGTAAGAACATATCCGTCTTTACTAACAATAAAACCAGAACCTCCTCCAATTTTTGTTTTTTGATTACCAGTTATTTTTTTTGGCAAAGCAACTTTTTCTCCTTTGATTGGTAAAAAATAAAAATCATCCACCTTAGGCAAATCACGCGAAGCAATAATAGTAATAACCGCAGGACAAATTTTCTTTGCAATATCAACAATTGGAGATTTTCTTATAATCATATTTTTTTAAATTTTATAAGATAATTTTACCATAAATTAAACATTGAAAACAAGCATAAAGTGTGTTAATTTGTTCGTATCTGGTCCCCGTAGTTCAATGGACAGAACAAGAGACTCCTAAGCTCTAGATAAAGGTTCGATTCCTTTCGGGGACACTTTTAAATTTTTTCTTGCATATTAATAAAATTTATAATAAAATTTCAATTGTAAACAACGGGCCCGTGGTATAGCGGTAACATACGTCCATGGCATGGATGGGTCGGGGGTTCGATTCCCCCCGGGTCCACAGATAAATCCGTGTTTTTATCACGGATTTTAAATTGGGGAATCGAAGGCGGAGCCGCGACTGGCGGCGAGCCCGGCCTGAGAGCAACTTCACCAGAAGTTGACGCGAAGGCGATTCCCCCCGGGTCCACAGATAAATCCGTGTTTTTATCACGGATTTTAAATTGGGGAATCGAAGGCGGAGCCGCGACGGCGGCGAGCCCGGCCTGAGAGCAACTTCACCAGAAGTTGACGCGAAGGCGATTCCCCCCGGGTCCACAAATTAATTCGCAAATAGTGCGAATATGGCAAATAAAAAACCGCCCTAAGGCGGTTTTAAAAAGAAAAATTATTTTACAGCTTCTTTTAATCCTTTTCCAGCTTTAAATTTAGGAGTATTCATAGCTGGGATTTTTATTTTTTCACCGGTTTTAGGATTTCTTCCTTCTCGAGCAGCACGTTTTGTTACTTTAAAGCTTCCAAATCCTGTTAAAGTAACTTCACCTCCTTTTGATAATGTTTTTGTAATTTCTTCAATAACTGTACTCAACGCTTCAGCAGCGTCTTTTTTAGCGATAGCTGTTTTTTGAACAATTGCTTCTACGATATCTTCTTTTGTCATTTTTTTGTATATTCGCTTAAATTAGAGACTGTTTAACAATCTACTAAAATAAACTGTTAGCGTTTGTCGACCTTTTTAATTATTATTTAGCAAACTCAATTACTCTCATTTCTCTAATTACGTTTACTTTAATTTCACCGGGATATTTTAATTCTTGCTGTATTTTCTGAGCAATCTCTCTCGCCATTTTATGCGCAGTTAGATCGTCAATGTCTTTTGGTTTTACAAATACCCTTAATTCTCTTCCTCCTTGAATTGCATAAGCCTTTTCAACTCCATTAAAAGACAAAGCAATATCTTCTAAATCCCCCAATCTTTTTAAATAATTTTCTAAATTATCTTTTCTTGCTCCAGGTCTAGCTCCAGAAATTTGATCCGCAGCCTGAATAATCCTGGCCTCTAAACTTTCATAAGGATATTCTTCGTGGTGAGATTTAACAGCTGTAATAATGGCTGGATCTATCTCAAACTTTTCTAAAATCTTAGCTCCAATATCAGTATGAGACCCTTCTATTTTATAGTCAAGCGCTTTTCCTATATCATGCAATAAACCAGCCTTTTTGGCTAATGTTGCATTTAAGCCTAATTCCGAAGCAATAACTGATGATAAATGAGCTACTTCTATACTGTGACTTAACACATTCTGGCCATAACTAGTTCGATATTGTAATCTTCCTAGTACTTGAACTAATTTATCTGGCAAATCTAAAACTCCTGTTTCATAAACTGCTGCCTCCCCTGCTTCTTTTATCTTTTTATTAATTTCTTGCTCAGCTTTTTCAATTTCCTGCTCTACTCTACTAGGCTGAATTCTTCCATCGTGTAATAATTTTTCTAAAGCAATCTTTGCGATTTCTCTTCTAATTGGATTAAAACTGGAAATAATAACCAAGCCTGGAGTTTCATCAACAATTAATTCTACGCCAGCAGCTTTTTCAAAAGCTCGAATATTTCTACCTTCTTTACCAATAATCCTTCCTTTTATTTCGTCCGAAGGAATGGCCACTGAAGAAGTTGTTAATTCTTGAGCCTGAGAAAGCGCATAACATTGTACTGCTGTGCTAATAATTTCTTTAGCTTTTTTTTCATATTGATCCACTCCCCTTTCTTCTAACTTTCTTACTCTTTCTAAGACTTCGGCTTGATATTCTCTTTCTGCTTTTTCTAAAAGTTCATTTTTCGCTTGTTCTTTATTTAATCCAGCAATTTTCTCTAATTTGCCAATAGCCTCGTCTTTTAAAGTATCTAAATCGTTTTTTAAATCTTTTAATTTTTCTAGCTTGTCAATTGCTTCTTTATCTTTCTTTTCAATTTCTTTTTCTTTAGTTTCCAGCTCTTCTTCTTTTTTAAAGATACGGTTTTCGGCCTTAATAATTACCTTTTGTCTTTCTTCAATATCATTATATGTTTTTTTCTCTAGGGCCTCTGTTTTTTCTTTGGCTTTAGCCAGTAATTCTTCTACTGTTTGTTTTGTTTGGGTTATCTTTTTTTGAAGCTCTGCTTCAATAGTGCCAGCTCTTTTTCTGGCAATTGATTGGCGTACATAATAGCCAACAACAGCGCCGACGAGTAAAAAAATTGTCGATGCCGCTACTATCGGAAATAATTCTGTCATTTATTGAGTTGAAATTTTAGCTCTTTAGAAATAAGCCGAAATTAGGATGCTTTGGGCACCGCATTAAATAAAGGAAAATTTTCTATGATTAAGCGATTTCTTTGCTTTTTAGGAAAAGTAAAGAAAAATAAAGTGTAGATGATTTTTTCTATTTTCATGCGCGCGTTCAATTCGATCATTTGCTATTTTTACAGATACCAAAAATTCAAAATTATTATTACATATTTATTATAGCAAAAAACCCTTGTATTTACAAGGGTTTATGCTTTTATTAAAAATTAATATGATATTTCTTTCCATTTAGGAACTAAGGTACCTGTTCCATCTAAAATTCCTTCCAGCGGACAATCAGAACCAGTGATTTTGAATGTTAGTTTTACTGATTCGCCAGTGGCCAGGCTAGAAAAAATTGGATTCGTAGTGGTAGTAGTAGACCCAGTAACAAAATCAAATCCGACTGGTTTGTTTGCTGGTAAAGGAGACCAGGTTACTGGGTTATTAACTGTTCCGCAAAGCTGGGGCAAGTTAGTGCTTGGGTTGTAGCAAACACTGCAAACATAATTAGCAGAAGTTAAATCAACAGTAGTGCCAGCTCCTTTCCAACAAGCGCTAAAGCAAGGATCGTCGCTATGGTCTCCGGTCAAGCTTTTCACTGTAGTGCAAGCTTGGATATTAGATAAACCTGATCTAATAAATTGTACTTTAGGAACCGGGAATTGATGAGTCGCGGTCATGTAGGTACCAGCAGAAATCCAATCTGATTCTTGAGTCGCGCTCTTAACTTTTACCCACCAATAATAGGTAGTGTTGTAAGCAATCTGGGAAAGAGAAGAAGAAGGACTTCTTTTTACTGAGATCGGGAAACCATTAATGCTGTTTACGGTAATGGTTGTACCAGTAGGGCCAGTGGCTGAAACCCAATTACTGCTTTTAATTGTTGAAACAGAATCAACATCATTAACTGGACTAATCGCAAATTGATAACCAGTCATATTTTCAGAAGCGCTTTGATAGTCAAACTTGAATTGCAGATTGCCTGCTTCTCCGCCCAAAGCTGAAACAACTTCTGTTCCCGAAAGATAATGAGAACAATACCAGCAAGATTCGTCAGAATTACTGATTGAAGTTGCAACATCCAAAGGACTTTTCAAATTAGAAATATTGATTGGAACAGCTCCTCTACTGGCAGTACAGGTTCCACTTGATGTTCCTCCATTTAATCCTCCACAAGTCCAATTAGTTGAACTTCCTTGGCTTGGAAATACTGGAGAAGCAGGAGTGGTTATGTTATTACCAGCGCTACACATTGTTCCGCTAAAAGCAGTCTCATTATAAGTATAACTTTTTGCTGCTGTTCCGCAAGAACCAGCTAAAGCTCGAGAAGCAGTGTGGGGTCCGCTGTTTGTTCCCCCATTGATTCCATTACAATACCAAGTAACTGATGAACCAGCTGCTGGGAAAGCAGTGTTGGTTGATGTTCCTATCGCACATTGAGTATCAGATCCATAAGAAGTAGTTGCTTGCGCATAATTCTTTCCGCTGGCTGTTCCAGGTGCACCATCTACTTTTTGATAAGCATAACATCCGCTCGCCGATGCTCCGCCTTCTAGTCCAGTACAAGTCCAGAGCCAGGTGTTGGAAGA
>Ga0265297_10002101_pt1 | contig 42480 bp, 39 predicted proteins | sample Munlanlwell13791_FD_192502 | JGI IMG/M metagenome (GOLD analysis project Ga0265297, IMG submission 192502) | Leachate microbial communities from a municipal landfill in Southern Ontario, Canada - Leachate well 137-91 | ecosystem: Engineered > Solid waste > Landfill > Unclassified | place... | reverse complement strand
TGTAAAGTAATAGCACTCTTTAATGAAAATTTCAGCAAAACCACAAATGACATTCAGCGGCTCAAAAGCAAATACCGTAAACACTAGCATACGCTCCTGACACGGTTCAGAGTTCTTCTGAAATAATGATAGCGCACACAAGCGACAATATTCACTCAACAATACCCTACCGGAGACCGTTTTAGGCCCATAACCACGGAACAGGAAGCTTTTGATGACTTCTTTGGCTCTCACAGGTACATACCCAAGCCCATATCCTGATCGGATACTCAACCATGCTACCGAACCAATACTCATGGCAACCGTCAAAAGAATGTTTACGCTTGGCCTCTTTATTATCTTAATCAGCATCATAAAGGCTCCTTCTGAATAAATCAGTTACCGATCTTCTGATAGGCATGAATGAATAACACCTGCCCTTGTTCCGGATCAAATTGATAGGCAATGCCCCAATTGCAACCACGAATCTGGTAACCAAAGTTGTTTTTTTCTAGTATCGTCAAAAAATTGCCAAGCAAATCAATCGTGTTTTTGGGCATGTGGTGATGATATTCCATGATAATTTCTTTAATAAACTTTAGCTTGTCAGCCGCCACAAGGTCTTCGAGTACCAAATGCTCGGCACTTTCAATGTCCATTTTTAAAAGATCCACGGGCTTGGTGATGTAACGTGATAGTGTATCGCAAGGAACCGTTGTCATATTGTTGTCGCTGCGATTTACTATAATTGATGCACTCCCACACCCCTTCCCATGTGATGGATCCCAAAATGAAACGGTCCCTTCCTTATTAGACAGTGCCTTGTTTATCACCGTAACGTTAGCAAATCCATTATCACGAATATTTTTTTGTAACACTTCAAAACACCGTTGCGATGGTTCAAAAACCATTATTTCAGCCTGTGGATACAACATTTTAAAATACAGTGTTGCCATACCAATATTGCCACCCGCATCAATAATAAACGGATCTCGTTTTTGGGTTGAGAAATAATAAAGCTCTTTGATAAAAATTTCGCCAAAGAACCCCATTAAATCAGCATAATCAAAAAATGAAACATCAAAATCAAGAATCCGCTCCTGGTACACATCAGCCTCGGACGCAATCAATGATTTAACGAACAGTTTTGAATATTGGCACAGAGCCTTGGGTGTAGGAATAGTTTGTGGGCCATATCCACGAAGAAGAAGATTTTTGGTCAGCTCTTTGGTCATTGTTGGTAAATACTTTGGCCCCCGCACCAAAATACTCATTGCAAACAATACACTTAATCCAACAACCACAGAAATCACTAGCGCCCATACTACTGTTTTTACAATGCGGCACGGACATGTCATGAAAAGCTCCTCATCCTTTTTTTGAAAATTTGCCTATGAAAAACCCTAACACATTTTGTTTTTTTTACCAGCACACCACCATACCGCATGGCAATTTACGCCATAACTCTTGCAAACACGGCCATGCAAGCTATACCTTATTAACAATACCAACCTCATAATAAAGGGCTATAAACGCATGAAGGTGTTAACCATAGGCGGCGCGACGCAAGACATATTCCTGCACTATTCCGGCGCAGACGTGATGACCATCAACAAAAAGAACCTGACCCACTCATATATGCTTTTTGAATCGGGCGAAAAGATTGAAATCGACCAGCTCTCCTATTTTACTGGCGGCGGCGCCACCAACTCTGCCACTTCATTTAAACGCCTGGGGTTTGATACAACCTGTTTTTGCGTCATCGGCAATGATGCTGCCGGCAACCATGTTGTGCAAGAGCTCACCAAGGAAGGCGTTGACACCTCATTTATTTATCAATCCCTGCAGCACAACACCGGTGTTTCATGCATCATTAATACGGTCAGAGGCGAGCGCACCATTTTTGCCTATCGCGGCGCTAACAGTTATTTGGAACTTGATAAGCTTCCCTTTGACGAAATTAAAAAATCGCAACAACTCTACATAACCTCGCTCAGTAATGACGCCGCACAACTTTTGCCAGACATTGTTTCATTTGCAAAGCAATACAAGGTTCCCGTCGCCATCAACCCCGGCATTAGCCAACTTGCTCACGGCACGCTTACGCTGAAAAAATCGCTCCAACATATTGATCTTCTCATTTTAAACAGCAGTGAAGCACGAGAATTTATGGTTGCCCTGATACAAACAGATGAAAGTTACAAGCGCATTTTTGAAAGCCACAGCGCACAGAACCCATGTCTCCTTAATGCTGCCGATCTCAATCCATACCTCATGGAATTACCACTTGTGTGCGAAGAAAGTTACTTCAGCATGCCCAATTTTTTCAGAGAAGTGCTCAACATGGGCCCACGCATTGTGGTGGTTACCAACGGGGCAAACGGTGTTTACGTCGCTTCGCAAAAAACCATTTATTTTCACCCAAGCATCAAAACAACGGTCTCAAACACGGTCGGCGCAGGAGACGCCTTCGGTTCGTGCTTTGTTGCCAGCCTGCTTGACGGGAACGACATTCCAACGGCACTACGCAATGGCATCACAAACAGCTCGTCGGTTTTGCGGTCGCTCGGCGCAAAAAGCGGGCTTTTGACCAAGCAACAACTTAGTGAATACGCTCACAACGTTCCAGCCAATCTCCTACAAACCTTTACCCTATAAAACATATGAAGGAACCTATGCGTCGTTTGCGTTTATGGCTACCAAAGCTTTTTCGCATTCAACAACACGTATATATTCATCTGACAGAATCGTGGATGTACATTGCTCATGTCAAAAAGAATAAGCATTCCTACCGTCAACTCGCCAGCACCCTGCATGAACTCAAGCACACCCAAGTCAGCAACAATCGCCTGTACAACCTGACAGCACTACACAAACACGTAGCCAACTTCATCACCGCCAACAACCTGCGCAATCCACGCTTGAGCATCAACACAACGCTGGCAAACCAAAAGACACCCTGCACCGTCTTGCAGCTAGCCCTGTGCTTCAGTAAAAGTTCACTGCAAATTGAAACGCTTACCGCAGCACCAAACGGCAGCGTTTTTCCACAACATTTGGCCACTATTCCCATCGATCATAACGCTCCCAATCTTCTGGAAGACTTCCTTCCGTCACACCACAAAAATGCGCATTGGGCACTTGCGGCTACCGTCACCTGTCTCCTTTTTGCCTGCATTGGCTTGACCGCCTTTCAGCGTACCGTACAAGCAGATCTGACCAACGCCACCACACAACTACAGTCACGCAAGCACGAGCTGCAGGCTGCACAAAACAAAGCAACAACGCTGCAAAACCTTGAAAAAACCAACAAGGCGCTCCAAGAAAAAATTACCGTTATGAACAGTCAGCTACTCCATAACAACAATCCGTGCACAATCTGCGCCACCATCGCAAAAAAAATGCCCAAGCAAAGCTATTTGACCTTTTTAGAAATCGGCAGCCAGGACATCACAGACAAGAAAGAACCTGCGCCACAAACCATCCCACTTACCCTGCGCGGCACGACGAGCAATCCTCGTGAAGTTAATGATTTTGTCAAACATCTTAATGATGCATTCACCGAAGCACAATTTTCACTCGACCGCATTCGCAAAGCACAAAAAACCAAAAATGCTACAACAAAAGCGCGTGCTCCACATGTTTATTCATTCACTATTAATGGCGTTATTCAGTCGTAAAAGTGTTACCCAGGAAATGAGAAGGAGTTTTTATGGTAAACAAATGTTTATCGGGCTTGTTTTTCTGTTTGATGATGATGCAACACTGCTTCGCTGCGCAACCGGATCTGCTGCAAGAGCTATTTGATGCCATCAATAAAAATGATGTAACCAAAGTTACAGAACTTATCACTAAAAATACTGCATTACTCACCAAGCAAGACTCAAAAGGCAACACCGTATTGCACGTCGCTGTAGCAAAAAAACGCTTAACCATTGTACAAACAATAATGGGATTTCCAACAGCCAAAGATGCGTTACAAATCACCAATAATGATGACGAACAAACCCCTCTCGACATAGCAGAAGAACTCTTTGAAGATCCAGAAAATGAAGCCATTAAGGGCCCACTTCAGGAAATGATCAATCTTCTCAATCCAAAAGAGGTTGCTTTGCATGGCGCAGGTGATGCCCCAGAAGTTCGCACCCTAACAGCAACCAGCGGCGATGAAAGCGAAGAAGAAGAGGAAGGCGAGGAGGAAGAAGAATCCGAAGAAGAAGATAAAGGAGACTTCTAAGCCACCTCAATACATCAAACACTCGCATCACATCCAATTCTGTACCGGGCATGGCGACATCGTCATGCCCAACTTTCTTCTACTTCGCCCAAAAAACAAGGTCTTTTATCGGTCAATCGAAGCTCGTATTTTTGGGCTTCGAAGAATTTCGCGCTGACACACTGGCGGCCGGCGTGCGCTTTATTGACTCAGACGTCAAAGCAACAACACTTCCATTTGCTAAAAGCCATTGTTTCTGGTATTCTGCACTCTACGCAAATGAATTAAGCCATTTGCAGCGTAAAAACATAAGTTCAACCCTTTAAAAAAGTCGCCGGCACACCGAAGAACAGGCGCGCTGCGCCCTGTGACCATTCGTAAGGCCGCTTCTCAAAAAGGATTCCCGTAAATGCTTAAGCCACATTCAAATAAGTTGATCGTCCCTTCAGCCGATTTTCTGGACGAAGAGTTGCAATTGACCGACAGCCAAAAAGCTGAATTAGGCCAATTGTACGCGGACTTTGCCGTTAAATTCCAAGTCGGCAAGGTTGTCCAAGGCAAGATCGTTGCCAAAGAAAACAACGGCGTGCTCATCAGCATCGATTACAAATCTGATGGCATTATTCCAAGCTATGAGTTTTCAGACTACGAACTAAAAAAATTACTACCTGGTCAAGAAATTGACGTCATGCTCGACCGACTCGAAGACGAGAACGGCACGGTCGTCCTTTCATACCAAAAAGCCAAAGCCCTCAAGGCATGGGAAAAAATTGCCGAACTTGCTGCTGCTGATGAACCAGTACGCGGTATTGTCACCCATAAGGTTAAGGGCGGCTTGAGCGTCGACATTGGCATCCCAGCATTCTTGCCAGGCTCCCAAGTTGACACCCAACGCGTTACCAACTTTGACCAATTTGTCGGCCAAGAAGTCATTTGCCGCATCCTCAAGGTCAACCGTAAACGCGGTAACGTCATCATCTCTCGCAGAAAATATCTTGAAGAACAACGTGCTGAAGACAAGAAAAAAGCACTTGAAACAATCCAAGAAAGCCAAGTCATTCAAGGTATCGTCAAAAACATCACCAGCTACGGCGTCTTTGTTGACGTTGGCGGCATCGATGGCCTGTTGCATATCACCGATATGTCATGGGGCCGCATTGCCCACCCAAGCGAACTGGTAAAGATTGGCGACACCATTACGGTCAAAGTCATTTCGTTCGATAAGAAGAATGAAAAGATTTCCCTCGGCATGAAGCAATTGACACCAAATCCATGGGAAAATGTCGATCAAAAATACCCTGTTGGCTCCAAAGTCACCGGTCGTATTTCCAGCATCACCGATTACGGCTTGTTTGTTGAAGTCGAAAAAGGTGTTGAAGGTTTGGTCCACATTTCCGAAATTTCATGGACCGAACGTATCAGCAACCTTGGCAAATACTTCACCGTCGGCTCGATGGTTGAAGCATATGTTGTTGCTTTGGACAAAGAAAACCGCCGCATGTCACTCAGCGTCAAACAACTCAAAGAAGATCCTTGGAAGACCGTTGCAGAGAAATTCAAGGTTGGCGACAAGATCAAAGGCAAAATCACCAACATCACCGATTTCGGTCTGTTCGTTCAGCTTCTTGAAGGCGTCGACGGCTTGGTTCATATCTCCGATATTTCATGGACCGATCATGTTAGCCATCCAGGCGATCGCTACAAAAAAGGCGATACCGTTGATGCTATCATCCTTGCCCTTGACCCAGAAAATCGCAAGATCTCCTTGGGTATCAAGCAGCTCGAAAAGGATCCATGGGCCAATGTTGCCAATGAATACAGAATTGGCGATATCATTGAAGGTACTGTCTCCAAGATCACGAACTTTGGCGCTTTTGTAAAATTGCCTACCGGCATCGAAGGCTTAGTCCACATCTCTGAACTTTCAAGCAATGAAGTTTCAAAGATTGAAGACGTCCTGAAAGTTGGCGAAACGGCAAAACTTAAGGTCATCAAGGTTAATCCAGACGAACGTAAACTTGGTCTTAGCTTGAAGGCTATGAAAGAAAAGCCTGCTGAAGAACGCAGCGAAGCAATCAACAGAGAAGTAGCAGCAGCTCCTCGAGCAGAGAAAAAGTACGCCGACAAGGATATGTACGACAAGAAACAAGCTCGACCAAAAGAAAGCAAGAATGCTCTGCAACAAGCACTTGAAGAGCACGCAGCCAAAATGAAAAATACAAAACAGGAATAACAACAATGGAAACAACATTAGCAATCATCAAGCCTGATGCCGTTCAAGACAAACACATTGGTGTTATCATTGATCGCATCGAAAAAGAAGGTTTTGAAATCCTTGGCATGAAACGAGTTCATCTTACTACCGAGCAAGCTGAAGCGTTCTATGCCGTCCACAAGGGCAAATCTTTCTTGGGCGAACTGGTCAGCTACATGGCCTCCGGCCCTGCAGTTGTCATGGTTCTTGGCAAGGCAAACGCCATCCAAGCCTGGCGTGATGTCATGGGTGCCACAGACCCTGCCAAAGCAGCGCCTGGTACACTGCGTAAACTGTATGGAACCCATATTGGCCGCAATGTAACACATGGCTCAGATGCTGCACAAACAGCTGCAACTGAGATCAAGTTCTTCTTCCCTGAATTGGCATAAATACAAGAACTGAGAAAAAAGCGAAGCGGCGGAGATTATGGTCTCCGCCGCTTCGCTTTTCCATCTACAATTTGTGAAAAAATTAGACCAACTTAAAATTCGCCCTTGAACAATAAGTTTTGTAAGTGATGCCAAGTGAAAACCTCATCAGCACGAAACTGAACATAGGCTCTTTGTATTCTGGAACCAAGCATTGTCAACTCTCTACGAACAACGTGCTGAAACAACTCACAAAGATTCATTCGTAACAGAGCTTCTTGTTCAGCAAGCTGTCGTGCTCGATCAAGAGCTAATGCAAGTTGATGATGATCTTTATGTAAATCACCGGGTAATACATCATTGAATGATTGATTCTTACAATGGGGACAGACACGAGTCGCCGCAGTCGTATTGTCCGCATGCGCATGATTGACAAAGTTTCGATAACATCCTTGATGATAAAGCTTATGACAACGTGAACACTGGATGAGGCTTCGATCGTTAGGAGACGTTTCCTCCATACAGATCAAGCACTGTTTATCAATTGCAGTATTTTCTTGTGCTAAGACAGCATCTTTTTTTTCAGGCGTACCATTTGCCGCATTGGTCAGTGATAAACAATTCGATAAAACCACAACTGTAGCTAATAATAATGAACGTACTTTCATAAATAACCCCCCAATAAATACTTACAAACTATTTTGACGGAAACACTTCTGCAGTTACCGAACAACCTTGATTAAATAGTCTCATCAAGCCAAACAACAATCCGCATGTAACAATTTTTAAATTTTTTGTCCCTCGCGTCATCAATTCGTGCCTATTCTCCCAGACTTCGCTTATGCAGTTAAGAATCACTGCAATATCTTCACGTAAAATAACATTGGCTGGAGCTGCAAGTTCTTTGATAATCCATAGCTGCGTAAAATCTCTCAATGTCGCAGCTGGCTGCAGCAATGGCCCCATGGTGCTCGACCAAAACGCTTGTATACCTGTACACAATGCGCTCATATCACGGCAGCAAGCAATCCCTGCGATGTATGCCAAGACGCCAATTCTCAAGCCAGGGTGCATCGACTTACATACATTAAAAACATATCGAGTCAGTTGAAAAATCTTTTTGACACAATCAACAGCGTAAACGACTAAATCTTTCATGTAGATGGCAGCATCTTTACAAACGCTCACACAATCAACATAACGATTAAAGATCACTGCAATCATTATAATCGTAACAATTTCTTTAAACGCAGCACCGCCCCCCATTGCAGCCACTTCATCAGCAAGCAGTGGTTCATTATTGATTGCATCTTGCACTACCGTAAAAATTTGTAACAATGCCGTATTTCTTGCAAAATGCCTGAAGAATGCTCGCACCCCACGACGCTGATTGTCATTATAATAATGCAGAAGTGATACACCAACCGCATGGCCTATCGACGCTGGAACACCGATGTGTGTTTCCATTTTTTGAGCCGCACCTATCACTGATTGATACACCGTCGGCCAACCAAACTTTTCTTGTATTGTTGCAAGCATTCCACGGCCGGCAGCAGCTGGCGCAGGTGCCGCAGGTTGGACCTGTGATAAACAATTCGATAAAACCACGATTGTGGTTAGTAATAATGAACGTACTTTCATAAATAACCCCCAATAAAATATTTATTAATAGAAAATTAATAATAGCTTTTACAGAATACCACCCCAGCCTGATTTATCAAATTAGAACGTAAAAACAGTACGAACCATTGGTTTGAGGCTTAGCGCACAGTAAATGTTTTCAGATAGAAACAATTATAATTTCAGGAAGAAATAATTTTAAGTAACTTCACATCAATCACCGCGGCTCAAGGACACTCTGTTGAATAAAAGACAAGCACAGCAGCCCCTGCATATACGCCGCGAAGTTTTTTTCAGAAAACCCCATCCAACACTGAATATCTTCCAATAATTCAAACAGATCATTGTCCCATGAAGAAAAATGTTTAAACTTCTCTGCCGATGCCGAAAAGCGATCGAAGGTGGCAAATAACAACGTAATATTATCGAGGTGCCCCATAACCCCTTCACTCAAACCACTTTTTGCAGGGTCAAAGCCCTTTACAAAGTCGCCTCTCATTTCAAACAATGTAATCAGCCTTCGGCACAAAGCATCCAATAAAACACGATATCGGTCGGCCTCTTCTTTGTTCTTGAGCAATTGACATTTTCTATCCCAGTCTAAACTTATGAGCGTAATCAATCTTTTTTTGGTATATGCCGCTTGCTGAATTGATTCTACTACTTTTTCTTCTACTACTCGCAATGCCCCGACAGCTCTTGCCTGCCATACCAATGAGCAACAGATTCCAAGTACACAACTAAGCAACATTTTTTGCACACAAATCATAGACACCTCATTACAGCACACTAAGAGCACAGTTTTAACACTGCAAGTACATCTTGATTCATCTCCAAAAACCATTTTTGAATAAAAACAACATAGGTTATAAAATCTTGGTCAAGCAGCCCTAGCCAACCCTGTATTTGCTTCAATGTCTCGGTTAAGTCATTATCCCATGTGCGCAAATAATTAAGCGTCTGCCCCCACAAACGAGGGTCCTGTTCATCGATTGAAACAGTAAGAGCCCTGACCATTTGGCAAGCATGTAAAACATCTCGCGGCGAATATTCCACAAAGATCCCTCGCTGCTTAAGTAATTCAACAAGCCGCACATACAACTGATTAAAAAGAAAGCCATGATTATTTGCAACCTCTGCCGAAACAGGCTCGTGCATTGCGCAAAACTTCCATCCAAGGCCAATCAGCACAATCTTGGATAAGTTTGTATACGCAGATTGATAAACAGCATCAATTTCAGTACGCACAGCAATCGACAACATTGCTTGCGTATTTTGAAGGCTCAATAACACTATCAACGACAACACCGTGTTACGATACATAATCATGGTCGCTCCCCTCCCTATTCACAATCCATTGCTGCTACACACGTTACAACCGGAGCTTTTTGCTGCTTTCTTTGTCTGCCCCAATCTTGCAGATAGATGTAATACGCCTTGAAATCATCGCTATTCAAACCCAAATACCATTGAATGTAATAGATCGTTTCACCCAAATCTTCGTCAAGGTCGCGCAATTCGCGCAGCAGTCGCCACCATTCCTGCGGATTTGCCTCATCAAGTGGTGTTAATAGTAACTCACGAAGAATTACCACATATGCATTAACTCGATAGCCTTCATTGCCCGATGGCACATAGGCCATAAGCCCTTCAAGAAACTCTTCTTGTGTCGATGCATCAATAAAGGCACAGGGTTTTGGTGCAATGTGTTTACCACGCTTCTCAAGTAGTTCTCTTAGCTCAGCATCCAATTTTTCTAATAACCACTGATGCTGCCGCGTCATATAATTGTTTTTCCATTCAGGTGGCTGGTGATTAAGCCAGGCAAGTGCAATCAACGAAATTTGTGCGGCTTTATAGATTGCCTCTTGCCGAGTCTTAGTAATTTCATCACGAGTAATTTGATACGGCCCAGCCTGCCCACGAACATTACAGAAACAAAGCATCACGCACCCCTGAACACCAACGACCATCAGTCGTTTAAAAGACCTCATCGCCCTTCCCCTTCACCTAAAAGCGCCAATCTTTTCATCAAGATCCTTATCCATTCTTCGAAGTTCTTACATCAAAAGTCAACGAATTATCGATGTAAAAGACTTTTTCGTCAATCCACAAAGACGTGTGCGCTTGCAGTCACACTTACCAGTAATGATGTCATGCAATCTTTATTGTTGGGGTTTTTTGGGTTATCATGTCGGTCGTTTATAACTGAATAATTTTTTACTGAGGAGTTTGATATGAAGTTTGCAAAATCCGTATTACTTATGTTGCTAACCATCAGTAGTATGTGGTCACCAGCGGCAGCAGAAACAGTACCCCAAATGCAACCCCTCCTCAATTCACTCAACAAGGTCACCACCGTAGCAACACCGCGCCTAACCCATTTCACGCTCTCATTTTCCCAACCACCTGTTGTCTCCTCAGCACTGTTTGATGCTGTACAATCACGCATTATTATTTCATTTCCAAGTACGCAAAGCTGCTGCCCAGAACAACTCCTCACACCAGCCACGCAGGCCACGCTTCGCGAATTTGGTATTCTGTCGTACTATTTCAACTATAATTATGTGCAAAGAACGCTTGATCTGAACATCATGTGCAATCCGACGCTGCAAGCCATTGGTTATTGGTATCAATGGTGTAATGTCGAACGCGGATCAACCGATTATCGTTTAGAATTCGAGCTGTGCAATCAATATTTTCTCACTCAATTACGCAGCAGCCTGTCAGAGCTACCAACCATCATTCTTGATCCTGGTCACGGCGGACAGGCTATGGGAACCTGCTGGTACAATTTGCAAGAAAAAAATCTTACACTCGCCATCGCACATGATGTTGACCAAACACTCCGCGCTGCAGGATTCAGAACACAAATGACACGGTATGATGACAGTGATATAAGCCTGGATGCACGCGCCACGACGGCCATCAATCAACACAATGCACTTTTTGTATCAATTCATGCCAATGCAACAGAAGCCCCGCTTGAGCTGTTGCCACTCATTCACGGGCTAGAAACCTATTCATTCAATGCGCAAGAAATGGGAAAACAACTTGATGCACAACACCTGTTGTTTATCAATATGCTTCCAACCCAGCAAATCATTAATGATTTTATTTACCGCATTCACAACAATACGACACAGTCACACACGCTTGCAAACATCGTTCATCAGTCGGTATTGGAAACCGTGCATGCAGCCTACCCAACGCTTTTAGACAATCGAGGCATACGCAATGCGCATTTCCGAGTCCTCTTGCTTACCTCATCCACAACACCAGCAATGCTCGTTGAAGTCGGCTACATCAGCAATCAGCAAGAAAGTATTTATTTGTCTGATGCAAATTACCGTGCGCAACTCGCTCGCGGCATCGCGCAAGGCATTATCAATTATGCCTATCAGGCACGCAAATAACACCACCGCTTAAAACAAATAACAGGCATGGCATGCTTTGTGTTACAATCGCAACGTATGTTTATCCAAAGTATGAGGAGACCTTATGAAAGAATTATTTGATCAGCAAACATTGATTATCACGCTGCTGGTGGCACTCATTGTGTTACTCGCTTTTCTGACATGCCGGCGTTGCTGCAAATGTCCAAATTCTAGTTGGCACCGAACAGACTTTAAGCAAAACAACATTGCAATCTTTAACACCACATATCCTTACACCTTGCCAGCACTCACTTTTGCCTATGATGCCTTAGAACCACACCTTGATGCAGAAACAATGCAAATTCACCATACCAAGCATCATCAAACCTACGTCGACACGCTCAACAAAGCGCTGGAAGCCTTCCCCGACCTGCACAGACTCACCCTTGAGACACTCCTCACCAACCTTGATTGGCTACCAGCCTCCATTCGTACCATTGTTCGTAACCACGGCGGTGGGCACTTCGCACACGCTCTTTACTGGCATACCATGTCACCACAAGGCGGCGGACAACCAACAGCGCCAATACTGAAAGAAATTGAAAAAAACTTTGGGTCATTCCAAGCATTTCAAGAACAATTTGAAAAAGCCGCCAAAGAACAATTTGGCAGCGGCTGGGCATGGCTGTGCGTCACCCCAGACAAAACATTGAAACTTATCGCCACTACAAATCACGGAACGCCTCTTGAACAAGGGCTTTTTCCCATTTTAGTCGTCGACGTATGGGAGCATGCGTACTACCTCAAATTCCGCAATAAACGCGCTGACTTTGTAAAAACATGGTGGAACGTCGTTGATTGGAAAAACGTTGAAACACTCCTTTCAACAGCCAAAAACACTTCATTCTAAAACATCACGACCAGCCCGGTTTCTCCACATCATTTTGCTCCAGAACCTTAGTTATTGCCTTTTGCCTGAAAAAATTGATAAATTGAAATTAATAAGGCAAAAGGCATTGCGTAGCACATGGTGTGCCTGCGCAACAAACTTTTCTAGCCTAGAAAGGATTTGCCCATGCATATGTTAAGAAAACATGCGCTCACTGCAGTACTTATGCTGTCTTTTGCCTCAATGGTGCAACTCAACTCAGCTCCAGCTCCCGACAAAGTCTTTTCACCACGAGAGACACTGGATGATATGTTTGCAGAATCTCCGGTATTGCTGGCACGGCTGGAAGATGTTGCAACCAAGGCCTCAAACACCCTTGAAAAAATTAAAGGCCTCACGACGCTATCATCAGAAGACATCAAGCAATATGTAAGCGCCGTTAGTGCGCCAGTAAAAGGATTTTTTGGCGAACTCCGCTCCAACAGCACACTGCTCAAGCCTTTGCTTCAAACAATCATCACTAACAGAAGTAGTGTGCTTCTCGACTTTTTTGAGCAGTCCAACACAAACACATTTTTTGAAAACAAAATCACTACCAAAGAAGCATTGGAAACAACGCTTAACGAGCTGATCACGCTAAAAGACGATCTGATGCAAAACTTGGATAAAGACACAAAATCAGTATACGACTCTTACAAAACACGCGCTTTAAAGAAGAAAGAAGCCGTAGCATAAATAACCGGGGGAATGGGGGAACATGTCTTATTTTTCACGTAAACAAGCGCGACAAAAAATTATCAGTATTTTTTTAAGCTTTTTTACGAATAACCAGGCAATGGCGCATGCCCAATCCGTGCTCTGCCCCTCACATGCGCCATCCTGCCAAGCACCGACAGATGACATGTCCCTCATTTCCACAACACATCCCACACTACTGGCCGCACGCGGACGCGGTAGCGGAAACCGCTCAGGCTCAACTCGCGCCTCTCGAACTCAAACAAGCTCATATCGATCAGGAAGAAGCTCGCCACGACAAACCAGATCTTCAGTACAACGACAACAAACAAGAAGTTCCAGGGCGCAAACATTAGGCACCAGCACACGTGCTCCTAGTGCACGCACTCGTGGTACAACGGTTCGCAGCGGCAGTCGCCAACCACGCAACCTCAGTCGTCGCAGCACTCGTAGCAGCAGGCAGCGAACGTATCACCGTAATCCGTCACGAAATTATTATTGGAGACATCACCACTCCCATCATCATGGGTACCGTTATTTTGGATACCCCTACGATCCGTTCTGGGGTTATTACTTTGCTTTTGGATGGGGAATGTGGGGTTATCCACGGTGGGGATACTGGTACCATCCCGGCTGGGGCTGGTGGTACTATCCGTGGGTAGGCGGTTGGTATTACCCAGGTTACTGGGGCTGGTATTATCCAGTGTTCGGCTTTTCTGTACTGCTTTACACAGAAAAACAAGACCGTCCGTACGTTGTGGTCGCTAACAAAAAAGCCCCTAAGGCAACATGGTTCGCTGTATATGAACAAGCAGCAGGAAGCGACAAAAAAGATGCAATATTCCAACAGACTGAAGCTGCTCGTGAAATCAAAAAAGGCAAAAATCTGCGCATCTACCTTGACGGCCGCACAGAAAACGAAGTTCTTGTTTTTGCCAACAATCCAGATGCGTTAAAAACAACGCTAACAGCAGCAGAAGTTGAAAAGCTATCTGCGCTCGAGCTTGGCAACATTGATACGGTAAAGGGCAAAAAACAACGCGGCAAGCTGGCAACTGAAACAGATACATCAGCATCAACAGCAAGTAACGTTGAAAAATTTCACAAACAAGTAAATAAACGCAAAAAAGAATTTAAAACCATGGAAGAAAAAGCCAAACGAGTCGATCTACGAAAGTACGCTGATAAAACAAACAAATCAGAAAAAACACAAGAAGAATAAAGAACCGTCAAGGCCTTGGCAAGGCACAAACCCATGCATCACGCACAGGGCGCACCAATAACATCGTGCGCCCTTATTTTTTTATACACCTAACGACGGCGCTTGCTGCTCATCAAAGGTGATGGTGCTGTTCCGCCCATAAGAAAAATTTTCGAATTGATTTACTTTCAGCCCTGAAAGCACATCAGGAATGAACAAAAGCCATGAACCAACAACCTGATCATGCAACTGATAGTGGTTCGGCTTTGATTTGCGATTGTTTTTATTAAAAAACACTTCAAGGTTAATCAGACGATCATTAAGTGGATATTCCCTGTTATAAAACCCCAATACACGCTGAATAGAGTCACCCATCGAATATAAATTGATCACATACTTGATAACATTCATGTTTGGTGCATACCGAGTCATATCAACCGGCGTACCCAAGTAAAATGCTTTGTCGATAGAATATTCTCTTTGCTCAGGGCAGCCAGGAACTTGTTGTTGCTCTGTAACAATTTGTTTTGTTGTTGGTGTCACATCAAGCGGACTGGGCTGTGGCTGCGTTAAAAACTGTGATGCTTTGTTAATAACGTTGCCACCGTGACTATGGCCGATAAGAATGATGGGCTCGGTCGCAGGATACTGCTTAATTACCTCTGCCAGCTCCCGCCCTGCCTTTTCAATCTCGTTATTACTTGGTGTTCCAGACCAGGCAAAACTAACAACCTTTTGTTGAGGCTCAAGCAATTTACTTTGCTTGCTTAATTCTTCAAAAAAAACACCGTTGGACTTCCACCAACCTCTGTTGGTGGCAAACGAACCATGCACAAGGATGACAACGGCATCAAGAATGCCAACATACAAGCACAAAACACTCAGAACGACGCAACGAAAATTTCTACCCACCACGCATTTCATGACACTATTTCCCTAAGCCAAATCCCTACTTTTTACCCACGCATCCAGTTCAAGCATGTGCTGCAACAATGATTCCAATTTATTCAGATCAATACTCACCGGCCCGCAACAACGAGCGTTGTCCGGCTCGTGATGAACCATCAAAAACAATCCTGCTATGCCTTGTGTAATAGCGGACAACGACATGGCAGGAATAAATCTACGATCACCACTGGAAGCATTACCAAGCCCCCCAGGGCGTTGTACCGAATGTGTAACATCAAAAACCACCGGCTTGCCCAGCGACTTCATGATCGGAAAATTACGATAGTCGACAACCAAATTTTGGTAACCAAACGAATAGCCGCGCTCACACAACCAGACATTGTTATTGCCTACTGATTCAATTTTTTCAATAACATTGCGCATGCTTTCTGGTGTTTCGAACTGCCCTTTTTTTACATGCACTGGTTTACCGGTTTTTCCGGCAGCAATAAGCAAATCTGTCTGACGACACAGAAATGCTGGAATTTGCAAAATATCAACAACCGCTGCTACATCGGCAACCTGTACGGTTTCATGCACATCGGTAATCACCGGCACCTGAAACTCTTCACGAATTTTTGCCAATAGCGTAAGACTTTCGTCTATCGATAAACCTCGGAAGCCATGGAGCGACGTGCGGTTGGCTTTATCAAAAGAGCCTTTAAAAATTAATTTGAAGTGCAGCTTTTCAGAAAGTTTTTTCAAAAATTCTGCAGACTTTAACGTATCAGTTTCATTTTCAATAACGCAGGGCCCAAGAATAAAAAACAGTTGTTCACTGTTACCTTGAACGTTATTAACCCAGTCATAATGCGCAGTGCACGTCATGTTATTTTCCTGCTTCTTTTGCTTTTTTCTCTTCTTCAACCGCAGCAACTAAGCTTTTTGCAATTTCATCCAAAATACCGTTAACAAATCGATAGGCATCTTTTTCTGCAAACGTTTTAGCAAGTTCAACCGCTTCATTGATAATGATCGATCCAATGGCATCAGGCTGTTGCAGCTCCCACATTGCCATGCGCAGAATCAGATGTGTGCAGCATCCAAGACGCTCCAACCGCCAATTCTTTAGAAATGGCTTCAGTTGTTCATCAAGCGCCTGAACTCCATCGTTAACTCCTTTGAACAACGACACTGCAAACGATCGGCGCGGAACACTGATATCAAATCCCTGCTCAAAGCGCTTTACAATATCTTCGGGCGTCAATGAATATTCGGCACGATCAAGCGCATACAGTAAACACAACGCCAACTGACGCTCATCACGACGCGTTTGCAACTTGAATTCAGGATCGGCATCACCGTTCTCTGATTCAATTTTTGGCAAAAGCTCTAAATCAAGTTCTGTGTCAATGGGCGTAAAATCTGGCCCCTGATCATGTTTATCCGACTTTTTCAATGTATTTATCCTCACGTGTGTCAATTTTTACTTTATGACCCTCAGTAATAAACAGCGGCACTTGGACAACCAAACCTGTTTCCAATGTTGCAGGTTTGCTGCCACCTTGCGCTGTATCACCTTTGACGCCAGGAATAGTTCGTGTTACTTCAAGAACCATAAAGGTTGGTGGCTCAACGGCAATCGGACGACTTTCAAAATTCAAAACGTTGTAAATAACGCCATCTTTGAGATATTTTTTGGTAGCTTCAACTTGATCTTCATTGAACGAAAGTTGTTCATAGCTCTCTTGATCCATGAAGTGATAGTGCTCATCGGCATACAAAAATTGCATTTGTTTGTATTCCAAATCCGGTTCATCAAATTTTTCAGCAGAACGGAATGTTTCTTCCAAAATACGACCAGTCAGCAGATTCTTTAGCTTGGTACGTAAATATGTTCCACCTTTACCAGGCTTCACCAATTGATAATCAAGAACAACCCACGGCTCCTTATTCCACAATATTTTGGTCGAGCCTTTGCGAAAATCAGATGTCGAAATCACCGGAACTCCTCATTTTTAGCGTTAGCAGTAACTGCGTAACGTATGCTCAATAAGCCACTTTCTACGAGTTTTTAACTATACCATAAAGAATAGAAATGAGGAAAAAATAATTAAATACTGCACCACCAATCTACCGGCTAAAACCCAACAATAAAACATGACTATTTGATAATTAATAAAGGCGACTAAAGGGTCGCTATGGACCGTTACAGCAGCTGAATGCTTCGCCTCAGAAACGGTTAAACTAACAAAAACATGTTTCAAATCCATAAATTTCCATAAAAATACGGAGCGACAATCCACGTTTTAATAGAAATTTATGGATTTGGCGGAAGTTTGAACTATCTTTTTACAAAGCTCTTCCAATGCATGGCACAACCATTGAGGCGTTACGCTGCGGCCACAACCTGAGGTTGTTGCACTGGCGGTGCATGCCGTTTAAGCAATTTTCCTCCAGCTGACAATATCTTAGGATCAAAGCCATCTTCTCGGGCAAGCTCAAATGAAATATTTTGCTTGTTAACGCCTGGTTTGAGCTGATAAGTCCAGGAAAGCTTCCCATCAGCGCCTAGACTAGCTTCTTCTACACGAAAGTTCGCAACCGATCCATGCGTATCCTGTTCAAGTTCGGTCAGCACATCAAAGTGTGTTGCGGCCGCAAAGAGCGTATTTTTGAGCGCTTCGTCTATGTAATTGAGTGTTCCATAAAAGAGCGCTGCACCATAGGATGCACCTGTTGAATTGAACATTTCATCAGAAATCAAAAGCGCTTTCTGATCATCACGTAGTCCGGCCAAGGTCGCCGTCACCTCTTTAATACGAGTTTTGTCAGCCTGGTAGAGCGATTCTTTGCCAACCGTATCGGTGATATTGAGCGTCGTAAACACTTTGGTAAATGGCGTCAGCGCAATAGAAGCATTAGTAATCGTAAGCGTTTGCGCAAGCAACACGGCAAAGGCCATCGCTTTAAGTGACGTCGATTTGCCACCAGCGTTTGGACCGGTAATGAGCATGTTGTGATATCCCGTACTGGTTCCAAGTTCGATCGAGTTGGTGACAACAACGTCGGGATTGATGAACGGATTCCAAAAATCATTGAGCGCAAGATGCGGCGCTGATTGCTGCTCATAGCAAGCAAAATAATAACGAGCATGTGGATGTACCGCCTGTTGTTTGTACAACGTTGCACTGCTCATCAAGGCATCGAGCGTACCAGCATCAATGTATGGCTGCACAAGGTCGTATTTAAGCGTGCACAAGAACTTAAGAACCGCCATCATTTTACCTTTAGGAGTGCTCCAGGTTGATGGTTTTTCAAAATTGTCATCTTCAAGCAAATCATGCAATCTTTTAAGTTCTAGATGTGCTGCATACGCTTCTTGACCAATACTTTTGAACGGTACCAGTTTTGTTAATTCTGTATGTTGCGCCACAATTTGTTGCAACTCTTTGAGCGCCTTAACCATTTTGGCAAGCGATCCCATAGCAGAATGAAGCATATTTTCAGTCTTGCACTGATCACCGATCATTTTATAAAGTTCTTTAGCCACAAACCATGTCGCAATCAGCATGCTAATAGCTGCAGCACCATTTTTAGCTGATTGCCAATACTCGTGATTTAATCCCGCTTGATAAGCATGATAGCCACACCATGAAGCTAACCCTAAAAAGGCACCTGGAGCTGCCACCGCAGCATTAAAATATGATTCCAAACGGTGATATTCCAACAGTGCCTGCTGCTTATTAAGCCCTCCACACACATACTCGTTAAAGCTTTTCATGAAAGGAAGATGATCCAAAAGACGTACCAGCGAAATCACAGGGACACTCGTAATCAATGAAATTATCGGCAATTCAAAAACACTTTTGAGATAAAAACGATCGGTCACCGCAGTAATAAGTTCAAAATTCAATTCGCTGAGAACGAGGAAGAGTACTTTTTCGGCATCTTGAATCGTCTGCAGCTTGCTTTGAACCAACGCATAGAGTTTTTGATCATCAATAAGCTTTTTGATACCATTTTGGCGCTCAGTAAGCGCTGCAATATCCGTCAGCGGATTGTACACCATATCAAGCAACGCAGCGCGGCCTGCAATAGTTTTCGTACGATCAATAATCGTAAACAAATTGACCTTGAGTGCATCATCCTTACCACAAAAAACATTCAGATCGCGGTAGGTGGTATCATCAAAAACAGCAGTTGCTGCATGATGTGGATTAAGCACCGCTGATTCTTGATTCGCATGATATGCCAACACCTGCCGCATGTAATTGGTAGCATTCGGCGTCAGCGCTTTTTCAAGCCGCTCTGACTCTTTAGGAAGTTGCATTGCCATAGGCTGCGGCATTCCATAGCCACGCGTTCCATTGAGCTGATTTAAAAATTGTTGTTTTTCTGCTTTATCAATGAGCGATGGCAAATAAAGCGCGCTCACTTTGTCCCATGAATTTGGCACATGCTCTTTCTCTTTGGGCGCTGCAGTCGCTTGCTCCGATTTCGTTTCTGTTGGCAGCTCCTGCGCAGCGTGAAGAGACAGCGATAGTGCAAGAAAAATAGTGGTGGAAAATGATAGATGTTTTTTGATAATCACTGGATTCCCCCTAAAAAAATTGTTGCAGTTTTACTTACTTTGCCTTCAATGCTTTTTCAATCCAAAACACTACCATCGGATCACTTATCATCTTGAGGCCATTTTGTACAATGCTTAGTCTCTGCTCAGGAGTAGATGCGTCTTGTCCTAGCAACGCAATTTTTGTCTGCACGGCCTCCGTGAGCAATTTCATGCCAAAAAAGAATTCTATCGTACCGCCCATACAATCTTCAGCGATGAGCTCACACCAGCGTGCTGCAAGCTTTTTGCCCATTGCACTTTCAGGGTCGGCTTCAAGATGCTTTTTAATGTCCTGATACAAATCGTCAAAACGTCGCAAGCGATAAGCAATACGTGCTTGTATAAACCATTTATTTCCTTCGCCGCTGAGTGGCCCTCCTCCCTTGGCAATCATCTCCCCTGCCATCTTTCCAAAGGCAGCCGCTTCTTGTACATCTTGGATGGTTGTCTCTTGTAAAGCCTTTTGAGTGGCTCCCCATGCAGCACTTGCCTTCGTGTACGCCAAAAAAATCTTGGCTGCACGTTCACCGTCAGGTCCCTCAGGATCGCCAAGCTTGCCTGCATTAATTGCTTCGACCATTTTTTCCCAAGCAATTACCTCATTTGGATGCGCTTGCCTCAAAGCCAAGTAACGATCCTGCTGTTTCTCGCTAAGCTTGCTAAACCACGTTTTTTTTAATTCTTCAATCATGTGATACCTTCCAATCAATGTTATGACATCATTCCAATCATGAGATCCAGATGTCTTGTGTCGCTCTAAGACAATCGTAAGCGCCTCGTGTGTCTGCCGCAGATGCTCCGCTTGCTCTTTCAGCATTTGTTCCTGAACAAGTAAGTGGTCTAAAATTTTTGGCCGTTGCTGCACCATGGTTTTAATCTGCCCCAAGCTAAAACCAAAAAACCTGAGTGCTATGATCTGTTGCAACATCGCCAAATCTTCTTCTGAGTACCAGCGGTAGCCATTCGATGCACGCACCGATGGGCACAGCAAACCAACCTTATCGTAATGGTGCAACATTCGCACCGATACGTTGGTCAAATCACTGATTTCCTTAATGCGCCACTGTGACATCTTTTACCCTTCGTGAATGGAACTATACGGTATGACATTGTGTTAGGGTCAAGGAGAAATAAGCGTTCTTGCAAAATATTTTTTTGAGTCTTTCCCGGTCAGCCCCCGCCAACCACATTATGCAGATAATTATTGTACCAAAACGAATAGAAAAAGCTCGTTGAAGACAGCACAAAGTCGATGTATCCGATAGATTTATTTTGGAAAAATGACTTATTGGAATTAAAAAAAGAGGCAGCAACCATATGTGCAAATTCACTATTGAATGTTGAATTTGCACAAAACTTCTAATTACCGCTGCTAATCAGCCCTCAAGCGTTTGTTAAGATACTTTCGCATCTTGTAAAACGTTGCCCAATCTACTTTTTAATGAACTGAAAGCCAACATGAGCGAATTCTTTACACTCTCTGACGTTAAACCCAAGCGCTTTGTACACCGCCTGCGCCTTGGTATTCCAAATGCCGGTATCAAGGAAAATTTGTGTTACATCAGAACATAGCTCAAACACTGAAAACAACAGCAGTTTGCCAATGCCTCGTCCCTGCGCTTCGGCTTTAACGCCAAACTCGTCTACATACACTGCATTTTTAGGCAACTCGAGTTCAGGTTCTAAGCTGATGCGACAAAATAACATCATGCCTAAAACCTTTTCACCCTCTTTAGCAATAACAACAAAGGGATTTACTGGTGCCCATTTTGCTATGAATTCTTTTTCAAATTTTTGTTCATATGATGCAAGTGTACCTGCAAATCGTGTTTGTCTATCTTGCGCACCCAAATGGATTCGAACATCAATCCATTGACGAACTTCAGCAGGAAGCTCTTCTAGCAATGCAGCACATTCAGGCTTAATTGTTTGACGTTCTTCATCAAACAAAAAATTTCTGAACAGTATTGCTTCATCCGCAAAAGCATCTGCCATGACTGGTATGAGCGGTTTCAACAGGTCCGAAAGAGTCTTTGCATCATGGGTTTTGTACCATTCCAATGTTATCGGTGCTCCGTGTTTATCATATTTTTTCAAAATGCCATGATCGGTGTTAGATGGCAACTCCATGCCCATCAAACAAGCAGGAAACAAAGCTAAAGCCACAATGTAAATTTGTTTTACAAAATTCATACAAAAACCCTTCATAAATTTTTTAGATTTTCACCGGCTGAAACGTAGTAGCGCATGCTTGAAGTTTTTCGATAACACATTTTGTAAATTTGAAGAAAGAGAATATATCACTAATTATAACTTATGAAACTAAAACCTACAAAGGCATTATTATTTACAAACAGCAATGTTTTCGGTGGATGTTATCAACATAATTTTTATTCTGTCATAATGCCAAAACAATAACTCCAAGGGCCTTTGCGACAAAAGTCGTCTTGTTGTAGCATAGAGAATGCGAATATGAAACAAGCGGGGGGATCATGCAGCTTCAAAGGAATTTTCCATTATTTCTTATTATTGGTGCATTCGTCATGCAGACCAGCTGGCAACCACTGCTTGCCAAACATAAAATTTTAAGCAGAATTTGGCACATTGTTACACACAATCCATTTACTAAAAGAAGCACCCTGGGACCAAATATTTTGATGCCAGCAATTTTCCCTGACATTCAAAAAGGAATCTTTTTTGACAATTTCTCGGTTGTTCAAACTGGTGCACTGTACCGCTCAGCGCAACTTTCTGCGCATAGACTTAATGACTACATACAAAACTACGGCATCAAAACAATTATTAATCTGCGCGGCAAGCATCCCGAGCAACGATGGTGGCAGAAAGAACAAGCGGTTGCAAAACGTAATAATGTGAATTTGTTGAACATCCCAACAAGCGCAAAAACTATGACCAGCAAAAAAAATATTTGTGCAATTCTTGACGCTTTTGATCATGCTCCACGGCCGATTTTGGTACACTGCCAGGCGGGAATTGATCGAACAGGAGAAGTTGCAGCGTTGTGGGTGCTTGATCAGCAAAAGAAAAGTAAGACTGAAGCTCGTAAGCAATTGTCATTGTGGCACGGACACATTCGCCATCCCAAAAAGGACTTACTCATCAAAATATGGCGGGGCCGAGAATGGTTTTATCACGAATACGATCCGCAACGATACGCATAATTTCATAATCATTTCAAAAAAATCTTTTCTTTCAAAATCGCGCTTTTTAGAAAATTCGATTACATTTGGTTTTTGTTTAATAGTAACATGTTCCAATGAGAGGATTTGAAATGAGAAGAAGCTCACGCGCTCTGTTATTTGCAATCATCACTACCTGCTGCACAACCACCTTTGATCGTCTTTCCTGCCTGGTTCCTGAAAAATCATCGCATGTATTTGCTGTTGACGAAATGGCAGCTGCGGACATTTTTGCTGCAGCACAGCAAGGCAACCTCAAGCTGATCAAGCTCGCGCTAAGAAATGGCTTTGATCTTTATTGGGTTGACGCAGGTACCCAATGCACGGTGCTTGGAGCCGCTTGTAAAAGTTTGAATATTGCCATCATGATAGCCAGTCATTATAACGCATACCTCAATCAGCGATGGTATATCACAGGAGACAGCATTATCAGCCAATTGAATCAATATTTCAAAGACATTGCCTTGCACAAACAAGTTGTCGATTTCTTGGTCGATCGCATCAAACCACCCGTAAATAAAGATGATCAAGAAATCATAGAAATGACGTGCAAATTACTTAAAGGGCTACAGGAAGACGCAGACCTCAGCCATAAATTACTTCATCTCCTCCTTAAACCTGAACCCCGCGCCGGGTAAAAGGGGTTAGCATGAAAAAATATATGCTAATTTTACCCTGCGTAAGCCTCGTTGTATTCTGTGGCACTCATCTTGCTGCCATGCAGCAACCTGAGGAGCCTGCACAACCAGAAACTGATTATGTACAGAGTGCCGCTCAATCAGATATTTCATATGAGTCATTCTCTCCGCAGGTAACTTATTATGATCTTTTTTTAGCCGCGCAACGCGGCGATCTTGAAACAATTCAGCAAGCACACAATGCTCATTTAGATTTGAATACAGTATCCCCGCAAACCAAACTGACACCTCTTGGTACCGCATGTAGAGCTTTGTTTGAATCAACAAACTATGAACAAGTCATTCACCAATTTTCAGAAGTTATCATCTATCTTGCTAGGCGCACGCCCCCTCCAACTACCGATGAAGAGTGGAATATTCGAGCAACCCTTTACACTATAGTGGGCGACAGCGCAACCCATAACGTCGCGATATGTCTTCAGCAAAGCTTTTTGCCCTTTGACCAAAGAACATATGCTATGATTGACCAGAGTGATCATTGCTGCTGTGGATGTTTTTAAAACATACTGGCCGTGATCACACAAAGGGGTCTTCGTTATGAATAAATACCCACAAATTTTATTATATATCACCATTACATTCTTATGCATAACGACATGTACACCACTTGCGGCCATGCAACAACCAGAAAGATTGTGTAGCAATCAAGATCTTTTTTTAGCGGTACGTCAAGGCGATCTCAAAAAAATTATCCACGCAAGCAAAGCTCCTCAAAAAATGAGGCCAGACTTCAACGCTGTGTCGCCAAAAACAAAACTTACAGCCCTCGGCACCGCATGTCACATATTGTGTGATTTGCTCAGTGAACGCCCACCTTTTGATGAAATTAAGAATGATCCCTTGGCTTCTCGCACCATCGCAATGAAAAATTTACGATATCCCCAGGGGATTAAACCATTTATTGGCATGATTCTTTATCTTAGTTTTTCCACAGCTCCCCCATCAACCAATGAAGAGGATGAAGCTCGAATGCAAGTATTGGATTTAATACATAAAGATTGGTCTGACGCTCTTGCAATTGTTAATGCCATATGCGCAAGCTATGGTAAACGGGATGAACTGAGTTTAGCACTTGAAACTATGCTTGGACTTGGCTCAACTTTCGTTGCTATTTGATCAGTAACGCCAATGCTTGATCAACAAGCTCTGGCACACGCGCCTCTTCATCACGGGGAAAATTAGACAAAACATAATCAGGCACAGCATCTTTATCTACCGGCCGTCCAATGCCAAATTTGAGCCGCCAAAAATCAGTCCCCATCGCGCCGATAATCGATTTCAGACCATTGTGGCCTTTGTGACTTCCCGCGAAACGGAGCAAAATCTGGCCAAACGGTTTTTCCAATTCATCATGAACCACAAGAATTTGATCGGACTTGATGCCCTTTTTTTGCAACCATGACACAACCTTGCCGGAATTATTCATAAACGTCAGTGGCTTAATCAAAATTAATTCATGCTGCATTGCATCAAGCGGCACATGAATGGTGGCGTGACTCATCGTATCATTGGTCTGCCACGAAGCTCCATATCGTTCCGCCAATGCATCAAGCACGCGAAATCCAATAGAATGACGGTGCCCAGCATATTTAGCACCGGGATTGCCTAAACCAATGATGGCCCGAATGTTACGAATATCAAACGTCGTCTCCATGCAAAACTCCTTTTTTAGCGTAACTGCTTGGTAGCAAACGTTGAAACATAGTGCGCCACAAAATCATCAAGTGAAATGACATGCAGTTTTTGATTGGCAAGCGCTGACACGTGTATCAGTGAATTAGTAACCCACATTTCTTGGAAGCGACTGCTCTCAAGCCGCTCGATGGTTCCTTGCGAGAACACGGCATGCGTCATGCACCCATAGACCGCAACAGCACCCTTTGCCAACAACAAATCGCATGCACTGATGGCAGTGCGGCCGGTATCAATAATGTCATCAAATAAAATGATATGTTTTCCCGCAACATCGCCCACCAACTCATAACTGATTGCAGCATCTTGTGCCACACGTGTTTTGTGAATCACAGCCGAAGGAAGATCAAGCAATGAAGCTAAAGCCTGTGCGCGCTGAGCGCCACCTTTATCCGGCGATACGACACACCACGAAGCGTTGGAAACTTTACTCAGGATGTTTTTTTCAATAGCCACTTTCCAGAGCGGTTCAAGCGAACAATGCTCAAGATGAACAGGAAAAGAATCGATAATTGCTGTTGTATGCAATTGACAGGCAACCAGATGCTTCACTCCAAGAGCCTTGAACAAATTGCCAAGCGAGAATACAAAACCTTGATACTGCTTACAAGGAGTAACGTCTTGGCGGGCATACGCCAAACTAGGCATCACAACCGAAATCGAACAAGCCTTCATTTGCCGCACAAGATCAATAAGCTGAAATATTCCAAACAACTGATCGTTAATACTGAATGCTTTTTGGCTACCATCATGCACATAGGCAAACTGATACACAAGAAGGACATCCGCCCCAGCACAATCTGGCTTTGTAGAAAATGATGCGGTCATGGATGTATCGGCAAACTGATCAATGATTATTGGAAAAAAATCAGCGTGACACGCTGTAGCAATTGATTGAGCAAGAGGAACATTTGGTTGACCAATAACAAGAATTTTATTCATAAACCCCCTTTTGGTAGATTAATGAAACAGACGCTTCCACCACGACGTGGTAGCACCAGTATACCGCGGCGTAAGCTCATTCATTTTTTTCAAAGCATCAGGCACCTTGCTCATCGCAACGGTAAGACGCTTCCACTGGCTAAATGGAATTGCCGGTGTCCCCGCAACCACTTCGCCATCGTTCAGGTTATTCAGTACGGTACTTTTTGAAACAATTTTGACCCCATTCCCAATGGTTACATGATCTTTAATTCCCACCTGCCCACCAATCTGACAACCAGCACCGATCACGGCACTTCCAGCGATGCCGGTCAGCGCTAAAATAACGGTGTGATGGCCAATTTGTACATTGTGAGCAACATGCACGCCATTATCCAATTTGCAACCATCGCCAATGACTGTTTGGTCAAAGCAGGCTCGGTCGATCATGCAATTAGCACCGATTTCAACGTCGTTGCCAAGACAAACAATGCCAATGTGAGGAATCTTTTTCATGCCCGTCTTGTTGACCTGATAGCCAAAACCATCCGAGCCAACCACGGCGCCCGCATGAATAATTGTATCATCGCCAATAATACAGCGATCTAATATTTTAACGCCGGGATGTAACAGTACATTGGTCCCGATTTTACAACCACGACCTACAAAAACGTGAGCTCCAATGCGCGTGTTTTCGCCAATAATGACACCGGAATCAATAACAGCAGATCGATGTATAGCGGCAGTTTGTGCTATTGAGGAAGGAGCTTCAATCTTACTATCACGTTCTTGAACATACGCGGCGAGCTGCGTAAACGCAGCCAGCGCGTCGCTCACAATAATAAATTTTTTATCAGGAGACAGGGCTTTTTCAGCCAAAACGATTCCAGCGTTACTACGTGCAAGCTCATCAGACGAAACAGCATCAAACACTGACGCATCACCGCGATCAAGTATGATCGCCATATCGCCCAAGCCGGCACTACACAACGAGCTGATGCGGTTAACAACCATAGCGGTATCAATATCAGCCGACACGCTGCCGTGAACAAGTTCAAGAATGTGTGCTATAGAAAGATTGAGCTCCATTCAAATTACCTTAAGCGTTTTTCAATGCAGGTTTTGCAACACCTTTAGTTGCTGTCGCAGGCTTTTTGCTTGCAGCATATTCTTTGTCAACACGGCTCAAAACTTCGGTGGTACGATCAATGGCATCAGAAACACACAATAGACCTGGTGTATTTTTATCAAGCAAGGCAGACCATTTTTCTTCGCCAAAAACCTTGTTAATCACTGCCAATTGCTTTTCACGCAATGACATTTGTTTTTTTTGAATTTCTGCACGCAATACTTCTTCTTTGTCCGCAAATTCGCGTTCCAATTTTTTTCGTTTGTTGTTCAACTCTTCTGCTTTATCTTGCATCGCTTCTTTGCTCAAAATCCTTGATTGCTTTGCCAGCGATTCTTGCATCTCAGCTAGTTCTTTTTGTGTTTTTTGAACTTCGCCCTGAAAACTTTCAATATCCTTTTTGATTTCGGTTGCCAGTTTTTGGCCTTCGGTTGATTTTTGCATAATCACAAGGCTATCGATTGAGACTAACGCACCAGCGTCAGTTGCTTGCATGCTACCGCCCAACAAAACGCCGGCTAACGCCCCAACTACCATCTTCTTCATAATGAGTCCTTTCTTAAAAAGTAAACTAACATTTAACAGGACATCATGGTATCGATTTTAGTCATGAGCGTCAATCCGCCTTCGTTAAAACTTCGTTGCAACCTATTCACTGCGTTGAAGCAACTACGGCGGGACAAGCTCGTTTTTGCTCTCCCCCGTTCGCCCTGAGTGTTTTGCAAAGCGAAGCGTAGCAAAAAGTATCGAAGGGTGCGAACATACACTCTTCCCTCTCGTCGCCTAAAAAGTTTGCGGGCAGGTTGTTCACCTGCCCGCACGGTAATTAAATCGTAATCAAAAAATTTGATTCTATTGAGCAGCCTGCGCTCGTTGCGCGGCTTCGGTTTTGGTACTCGTCAACGTTGCCTCGTCATACATGCGAACAAAATCTTCTTCCCCAAGAGCTTTAAGGCAAAGTTCGTTATAAATTGATTCATACGTTGCCGTATCAAGATTTTGTGAGGTGTCTTGGCACACATCGTCTTCTACACATTCGTTGTCGTCAATTTCATATGTTATCAAGTATGTCTTATCTTGATCATCAACATAACGAATTGCCAATGCTGGCACATTATCTTCAACGTGCACATTATTTTCAAATGGATCTTTTGTCTTCATAATCACACAAATATTTTTGATAACGGTATCGCCACAAGTTAACTTTTTGATAAGCACAATAGTATTATTTGGCCGAAAAGAAAGAGCGGGACTCTGAATCAACTTAAGCCCTAACATTTCAGCCACAAAATCGTTTATTATGCTCTTTGTTTCAGCATCCTCATTATTTTCTTCAGCATCATCTTCTTTTTCTTCGGAATCGACCTTAAGCTCTCGCGCCACAATAAATTCATTAAAAAAGACATGCCTCATCGTCAAAAAATCATAGGAACCAGCCAAAGCGGCAGAAGCAGTATTAACCAATGGTACAATGGCTTTCAATCTATCGGTAAAGCACAGAGGAACCATAACCTTTGGCGTAAAAAGCCACACTATTCTATTATCTCGTGCATCAATTAAAGAGTTTCCATCCAAACATTTTTTCGCTATAAGATCACTTGTTACCGCTACTGCATAATTTTCAAGCGGAGTTGGGACAAACCATTCTTCTCCAATGCTTAAAAGAGGAATCCTGTCATGCGAAACAACATTGATAAGATCTTCAGCCAAAAATCTATTCGCATAATTCGTTAAATGCGTGAAATAATCAATCGCTATTCCCGTTTGCATAGATAACGCACCTTGCTCTTGTTTAAACAACGCCTGGTTATTAAGGCCCAAAAAGAAATTTTTGAAATCTATTGATGTTCGCCATTTACATACTTTTCCATCAACTGAAACGGGTATTTCCCAATAGCTTGCTCTTTCCTCAGCAGGGGCATTTTGAGCAACAAAATCACCTGTTGATGTTGTTCCCGCATGCACCGGCACACCTGTTGCCATTATAAAGGAGCGCTTACAGCACCCTATCATATTCAAAAGCACAAGATTTTCGTCAGCAGCAAAACAAGATTGAAGATACAAAAAGTGTGTTTTGAGTAATGTACTAAAAAGCTCAGTCAGCTCGGCAAAAACATCTATGGTAACACCGCCCATGAGTATTTCAGAATCAGCAAAAAGCTGTCTCCGTTGAAGCTTAAACGCGTCAACTTCTGCCATGGTCTTTAACGGAAAACAACTCCTGAGGCCTTGAAGCTTTGCACAAAAAGTTTGGTCACCCTTCATAGGCTCGCCATGCCCCAATATGTAGAAGTTCCACGTATTCATCATCGATGATACAACCTGTTCATTATGCATGAATGCGTCAATATCTTTTCGCGTTACAAAAAGGCTTTCAAGCACCATTGGCAATTTCTGCAACGCTTCATTTGTCACAGCATCATCAGAAATTGCTTGCTGAGAAGAAGACGACGACGAAGATAATGAAGAAGATGATGACGAGGATGAACCTCTTGCATGTATTTGTACATCACAAGGATTGAGCACACGCTCCAATTGAGAAAATTTTAATCCAAGCAACCAATCGGCACATGTTGGATCAGTTACATTGGCATGTTGCAATATTCCTCTCATATTTTCATCACACTGAACGCTTTTCTCCGGTACAAAAATATGATCTTTGTATTCCGCCACTACCTGCGAGGCTTCAATCAACCGCCCCTCAATAAGATTTTTATATAATTTGGGGACCAGGAGGTAAAAACATTCACTGCTTTGTGGTACAGATATTTTATACATTTCCCAGGCGTTCTCGTCGAATAAATCCCTTGCCTTAATGCTTAAACAGTCTGGACCGTCACCAAGTTTAAATTCACGCGATATAAAACTTTTCCACATTCCCTCATGTATCAAGACATACGCTGGTGGTCTTTGAATAATTACACTTACCAAATCTTTCATGCATGCACCCAAAAGATTCTGGTTTGGCGAGGATTCGCTACCATCTTCGCAAACAATAATCATATTTCTTGGGCCAAAACACGGAATATCTTTGCTAAAATTAACACGTCGACGCTGGGCAACAGACTCTTTTGACTCATCAGAATCAGAAGCCTCTTGCTTGATTTTACGCTTACGTTGCTGCGCAGCCATGAAATCCTGAGTAACATCCATCGAATGAATAGAAGAACTTAAAGCACTGATCCTTGATGATGTTTCCGAAGAAATATCAGAAATTTTTGACGATTGAGCAGCATCAAGTGATGTACACAAGCCACTTATACAAAGAAAAACAAATGAAATAATACAATTAACAAACGATTTCATAATAACCCCCAAAAAATTCACATTCTTATTCTACTGTCATTCTCTGCATATTTTATTAATGAATAACCTGCGCTCGTTGCGCAATTTCGGCTTTTGTACAATTCAGTGTCGCACCACCAAAGATTCCAACAAAATCATCATCACCAAGAACACTGAGACACTCCTGTTTGAAGAATGATTCATATGGCATACCATCCATTGCTTGTACAGCATTACTGCTCGTTTGATTTATTATTACCCCTTTATCATTAAGCGTATAAAGAAGCGACTGAACGCTGGACCGCTCATCCATGAACCATGCACACAGCTTGTTTTCTACTTCCGACCCATCGCCACAAATTTTAAACATGATGCATACGTTATCGACGCTCACATCACCCATCGTCAATTTTCTAATGAAAACTGTAGTATGTCTTGGCCATAATGCGTCTCTACCAAATTTTCGATTCATCCGCTTTATAATAAAATCCACAATTTCTCCCGTTGCAGGTTGTCCGGGCTCATTGAATTTTATTTCTTTGAAAAAAAACATTTTAGGAAGCAGAAAGTCGGCAACACTCTGTTGTCCAAACTTTGTTGTATCAATCATTGGAACAATAGCTCGCATTTCTTTATCGTAAACAAGCGGAACAGTCACTTTTGGAGTCGAAACAAAAATAATTTTTTTTCCACAAGCATCAATACCGCGTGCTGATTCATCATCAGCAACAAGCGTATCGGTCACTTCAATGCTTTCATCACCCAGATTGACGGCAGAAAATTTACTACCACCAACACTCACCGAAGGGATACGTATATCAGTAATCACTTTTCCGTTCTTCAAAAACTTACTAGCAAAATTAGTTACACGAGCGTAATAGTCGGGGTGTGCGTTAGCACCAAGTTTTAATGATGGGTTGGCCAGCTGAAGGAAAAATGCGTTCAAATTGTGCGATGTTGCACGTGTATATTGTCGACCATTGCACGTCATCGGGGACAGCCAACAATCAGATAATATTATTGAGTTGGTGAGAAGATCAGTCGTAGGCCGCTGTAAAATATTTTTTTCGAAAGCTGTTGTTGAAACACTGAAGGTAGACGCCGACGTTGCTACCGTAACTGAATTTTGAACTGGCGATATGATCCTTAAAAGCGCCATATGTTCAGCAGCCGCGTAACATGATATGAGATAGATAAAGTTTGTTTTGATAAGATGTTTAAAGAAGTCAAAGATTTCAGCGAAAGTATACACGGGCAACTTAGCAATACTCCCTTGGTTTCCTGCAAAAAGCGCTTGTCGTGCCTGCGTATACGCTTCAAATTGACTTTGTGATGCTATAGGATGCATTTGTTTAAGCGTTTCAAGCTTTTGAACAAAGGATGCATCAAATTGGGTAGGCAACCCATGTCCATACATAAAAATATTCCATGTATTTAAAAGATCGCTTGCTTCAGCATTCACATCATATTGAGCCACAAAAATGTGTCCGAGGATGGCAGGCATATCTTGCAAAATTTCTCCAGGAGCCATTGCATTTGCACTACCAGAAGGAATTACTTGCAATGGATGATCTATTCGCTCAAGCTTTGAAAGCTTCAAGCCAAAAGCCAGATCAAGCATATTCAAAGTTGGGGCCTTTTCCTGCACAAAATCAATCGACCTACTCGTCTCTCTTGAGAAAATACATGATTGATATTCAGACAGCCGCTTGCCTTTATCAAGATCATCTTCAAACGCATTCATTAATACCTGAGTGATTTGATTAAGTGTGCGGTCATGCATACCCCTTTGCTGCTCCAATATTAATTTTAGATTAGTTAAAAAATTGGCTGTCTCAAGCGTTGAAAAAAAGGCCTGTAGACCACCTTGCCAATTATTAAAACCGGCTAATAATGAAGCTCTTAAAGATGCATCAAGAATCCCAAGTCCATTCTCAACCCCTTGTTTTTTTGTTACTAAAGATACCCGCGCCGCTTCAAACATGCTTAATACATTTGTTATAGCAGACCGTTCTGTAGCACGTGTCGCTGCAATTTCTCGACCTTTTCCATAAATGAGCTCTCTATATAATTTAGGAACCAGAAGATAAAAATTCTCATTTCCACGAACCGCAGGAATTTTGTACATTTCCCAAAAATCTTCATTGAAGAGTTGCGAACACGCCACAGTGCCAGCAGGATCAAATAAGAGATCTAAGCCAGCAACTAAGCGCGGACTGGAAATATGAAGATTTTCTTGTAAAAATCTATTCCAAAGACCTTCGTGAATTAATATGCATGCCGCAGCTTTTTGAACAATAGCGGTTACAAGCATATTCAACGGGCTTTTTAAATCTTCAGCAACTTTTCCATCATCACAAATAATGATCATATTTCTCTGCCCAATATGCAATTTCTTCACATCAGGAGTAACTCTTGGACGTTGAGGAGCTGGATCAATATTTTCTTGTTCTAACGATTCTTCAGCCTGACTTTGTTCTTGCCGCTTGCGTCGCTGACCATGTCGTTGGCCCCCGTTAACACCCATCGGCTGCATTGAAGAGCTTAATGAACTGCTTAACGAGCTGCTCATCGATGAGGAAATACCAGAAGCTGGTGGCGATTGCGCAGCATCAAGCATGGTATTCAAACCACTTACGCAAAGAAAAACAAATGAAATAATACGATTAATAAACGATTTCATAATAACCCCCAAATAGTCTTAAAATTAATACATTTCTTCAATCGTTTTATTGAATAGCACAATATTCCTTAAGCCTGGATAATCCTGATGGCGCTCGTTGTGTAATGTGAGGAAAATCATCATCACCAAGAACTTTGAGACAAAGCTTGTTGTAGATTGATTCATAGGCCGCCTTATCTAATTGTCGAGAGGTATCTTCAGCTGATTTAGTCTCTATTTTTCTATCTGGATCGAGGGTATACGTTATCAATTGCGTCTTGCCTTGATCGTCAACATAACGAACGGCAAGGTCACGATGTAAATTATCAATTGGATCGTATGCTTTAATGACTAAGCAAATGTTGTTTATACTTGTACATCCCCTGGTCAATTTTTTTATCAGAATAACGGTATTGGTTGGTCGAACAACTGCCTCCTCAACAAACATCTTAAGGGCTACCCGTTGCACAATAAAATCAGCAACATTTTCTTGCGTGATTTGCCTTGGCAGTGCAGCCATAGGCTCAACGGGCTTTTCTTGAACAATTATTTCTTTGAAAAAAATCATTTTTGGTAATAAAAAATCATCAGTTTTAATTTGTGCAAAAGTAGCTGTATTAACCAGCGGCATAATGGCGCACAACTCCTCTTCACATATAATCGAAACTGTAATCTTTGGGGTAAGGATCCATGCTAATTTTTTCCCACAAAGATCAATAGCTGACTTCGATGGATCTGACACCTTGATTCCGTTCTGAGTAAAAAACTTAGTTAAAGAGGGAATACTTTTGATCTGTGCTGCTCGTACAAGAGAATTCGTTATCTCTATTGCCTGTTCTCCAAGGCTTGTTACAGAAAACCACTCTGTTCCAAAGCTCAGATGAGGGATTCTTTCATTCGCAACAACACTGCCATCGTGCATAAACTTATTGGCAAAATTAGTTACACGAGTGAAATAATCACGTGGTTTTACTCTTTCATCCGGCAATGACATTTTTCTAAAATTCTCTGGATTATTAAGTCCAAGAAAAAACATATTGAAATTAGTCGACGACTTTAATATATGCTGATCTAAAATGGAACGACACCAAGCTAATGGTGGTCCAAGTGGAATATTGGCACATGAAATGCCAAAGTTACTTGATGTCGACTCGAAGACCGCTGTTCCTATGGCCAGGATAAATGATCGTTTCTGAGGGGCTATCATATTCAAAAGCACCAGATGTTCACCAGCTGCATAGCACGAAGAGAGATACATAAAATTTGTTTTTACCGATGTGTTAAAGAAATCGAGAGTATCAGCAAAAACATCTATTGGAAGATTGGCGATGTAGCCTTCAGAATCAGCAAAAAGTTGTTTCCGCTGAGACTTAAATGCTTCAAGATCACTACCCGTCTTTATAGGAAGTTTTTGCTTAAGCGCTTCAAGCTTTGTGATAAAAGATTTATTAAATGTGGTTTTACTGCCATGTCCACTCATGTATATATTCCACGTATTCATCACGTCATAATTTATGGGTGAGTTGCAATGATCGGTCGACAAATTCTTCTGAACCACTAAATCAATATCATTTCTCGTTATAAAAAGAGACTCAAGAATTTGCGGCAAATTTTGAAACGCTTTTTCCGCATTTTCGAAATAATCCAGAAGCTGGCTTGCTTGGCCAGCTTGTATACATTCAGACAACCGCCCATGCATCATTAGGGGATTGGCTACTGGTTGCAAACATGAAATCTTCAATCCAAATAATAGATCTGCAAGATTTATGCCAGCAAAGTCTGTATTTCTTAACAAATCAATTGATTTGCTTGTATTGTGTGCACCTACACAAACTGCACATTCATCCAATTTTTTAAGTGCTTCTAACTTTTTTGACCTTATTTCTGACTTGAGGCAGCTAATTTGGATTTTCTTTGCCTGAAATTCGTCTAATCGACGATCCATACTTTTAATTTCGGCTTCAAATCGCTCAAGACATTCTTTTCGTGTACTACTGCCTTGAATAAGATTCATATGATCAATACTTCGCGCTAGGGTTTCCTGGCTTGTTCCACCAACAAGTTCCTTATAAAGCCTTGGAATAAAAAGATAAAAGCATTGCGTATTATTTGGCACAGGAACTTTGTACATTTCCCAAAAAGCATCATCAAACAACAAAATGTTCGTCATGGCAGAATCAAAGCTATGGGTTAGAAACATATCCCAAAGCCCCTCATGCACGAGGATGCATGCCGCTGGCTTTTGAACAATTGCAGTTACAAAAGCACCCAACTCCGAATCCGAATCCGACGATGAAGATCTTGCGCAACTTCCACCATCACAAATAATAATCATATTTCTTTGGCCAATGCGCAGATCTCTTTCAGGATTGATTCGTCGACGACTTGTAGCAGATTCCTCAGACGCTTCAGAATCTGAAGCCGCCTCTTTCTTTTTACGTTTGTGCTGTTTTGCCGTCGGCGTAACATTGACATCCATCGGCTGTAGAGCTGTCCCCCAAGAGCTGCTCATCGATGAAGAAATACCAGAGGCGGGCGGCCATTGCGCAGCATCAAGCATGGTATTCAAACCACTTACGCAAAGAAAAACAAATGAAATAATACGATTAATAAACGTTTTCATAATAACCCCCAAAAATTGCTTACTAATTCATTGATTACCAGGCTTCGGAATCGTCTATTGAAAATTGATCTTCTTTGGAAGCAGCTACGTAGTCTGGATGAGATGAATCGAAGAGTGGATCTCGATAGCCTATTATTCGTGACCCAGGAAGCGCTACTTGTTTTGTTGGTATTTTTCTTGGCCTTTGACCGAAAATTTTTTGCCAAAACGCCCAGAACAGATTTTTTGAATTGGGAATAAAACGCAAGATAACATACTCTTTCGCAGGAAACCGCAAAGAATTATTTGTAAGAAACTTTGTTTGTACATCAAAATTATGCATATGCCTAAGTCCAAAAGGCTTCAATCCATCTCTACCTTTATCGTAATCATCATAAACTACTGGGTTACTTTTTCTCAGCACTTGCAGCTTTTCATGCCCCTCTAAAGAAGAAAAATATTTAAACATAACGTCATAACTTCGATAAACAATTTCTTGAAGCGCCTGCATCGGCAAATAATAACGCGAGTCAAAAAACTTTCCAGATAACGCATTGCAGGCTCTTTGAATATTAACATCTATAAGAACTAAGGAGATTGCTTCAAGAAGATGCTCATTCTCATTACTGATTATTTGAAAGCCATTTTCAAAATAGTCTTTCGCATTAGCAGCCATAACAATACCGTATTGTTTAAGATTTTGTAGTGTCTCAGAATCAAATAACTCCTCCGCAGATAAAGGTTCCATGTCTAAGTCTCCATACACCCAAGACGTTGGATTTTTGTCATTGGCAAGCTCATGCAAAGCGATAATGACGCGTAGAAGATCGACACGAAAATAGACTGGAATTTTTTCACTAAATACATCAGAATTCTCAGTAACTTTAGGAATAGTTCTGACATCTCTCAAACAGATTTGTGCCATTGTATCTTGCGCAAAGCTTTTTTTTCGCTTTTCAATTGATTGCTGAGTATTTGCTATTGCTTCCGCCGCTATCAATGCACCATCAAACCATACGTTAACCACACTTCCCTTATTCGCCACAGCCCACTTGAAAATATGATCTAAGAAATTTTTGTTTAAAGATTCTTCGTCTTTGGACGAGTGTATATATGGTTGATTTAGATTCTTTTCTCTATTAATCCACATCAAATTAATTGAATATGATTGCTGTGTTCGCGTTGATAAATCAAGCGACTGCGTTGAAGAACTTAATGAGCTGCTCAAAGAGCTACTCATTGACGATGAAGCAATACCAGGCGTTTGTGACGACTGTGCCGCATTGACCACAGCACACATGCCACTTCCAATAAGAAGAACAGATGAAATAATACGGTTAACAAACAATTTCATAATAACTCCCCAAAAAATTATGTTCTTAATTTTTTATTCAATGCGCCATTGATTCGCCTTAAACCATGCCAACAGCTCTTGGTATTTTTTTATAAATTCTTGGATGTAGGCGCAGCGGAAAAAGTCAGAAGGATGTTCATCAGTAGAATATAAGGACGTACTACTCGTAAAAAAACGATATTTATAGTCATTTTCGCTGATTAATGTTGATAAAAGATCTGCATTGATTTCGAAATTCATTTGTCGATAGCCAGACACATACCATTTTAAATAATTGAAGCAAAAAGCTAATGATTCTCTAACAATATTCGTAACGTTCTTGTGCCAAAACATGAAAAATCCGAATAAAAATAACCATGTGCAAAGTTTAATTGATGTTTGCTTGCTCACGCACGGAATAAGCTTTGGAAATTTGAGCATTACACTGCTAAATACGGCTTTTGCCTTGACCAGCGCCCATAGTAGAACGAGCAAAGACCCGTATTGTGGTAATGCTTCTACTCGCTCAAAGCGTAATTTATCGATCGATGATTGAGTCGCATGTCCAATTTCATGCGCTAATGTGCCGATTAAGGCTTGGTCATTTTTTTTGCTCAGAGCATACGGAAGACCAATTGCCATAGTATTGAAGTCATAGCTAAAGAAAGCATTGTCATCGAATACAGAAAGCAACTTGCTGGTCAAATTGACTTTGGTTGATGCAAGCAGTTCTTGAATGGTGTGGTAAAGGATAGGAGTTATCTGAGGTGTTATCTCAAGAAAGCTTACCTTGGGACCGGGCACAACATTCTGTAACTCTTGCAATATTTTAGTGTCATCAAACGTTTGTGGACCTTCTTCTGGTTCTTCACAATTTCCATCAAATTGAAGCCTAAAATCGCGGATCAGTTTTTTTGTTGCATCATGAGGATTTTCCAGCGTGCATATCACATGCTCATTGTTTACAATATTGCATTTTTGTATGAACCCATTTGGACGTACATGTGTAATTGTTGCGTTGTCTTCAGCAAATTGAAGAGAACCGTCTGGTGTATGGGTTGTGTTAAATGAAGACAGATCAAAGGTTTGGTTACCAAAGGAATCATGAGCAAGTCCTCGAGCACTACTGATAACAGGGTTGGCTTGAAACAATGATAATTGTTCGGTAGTTGAACCAGTACTCTCTGAGGTTGCCCTTGCTATCAGTGGCATTACTGCGTTAGCAAGAAGCATGATGGTGAAAAACGTTAAAATGGTGCGTTGTCGACAAGAAAGATCCGCTTGTTTGTGTGGATGTCGATGCTCAAACCGAGCAGATGGATTTGCTACTTTCTGAAAATGCTTTTGCGCACGTATCGCTTGTTTTTGTTGCTGCTTGTGATCGTGTAGATCAGGCGTCTTATACTTGTGCATCGGCGATACATTCGATGTCCCAATGGACATCAGCACAACAAGCACAATTTTTTTTAACAATTTCATAATAACCCCCAAAAAATGATATTTTTGAATCAACCAAATTAATTTACTATTAAAAAATTATTTTGTAAAATTGTTGCGTATTTACGCAGAAACCAACCAGCTGTAAAGCCATTGTTGCAATCAGTCAGGGCTAAAGGAATAGTCATGCTTCTATTGTTACAATGAGAAAATATTATGATTTTGATCAGAAAATCTCGTCGATCATGGCGCGAACACCTTTGGTTGCTATGTCAGACTGCATTGCACCATAGAACGCTTCATCATATTCGCGTGTTTTGATCACCACCGGCATGGGAACGGCATGGCCAAGCAGTAGCACCTGTTTTTTAGAATCAAGCGTCGCCAGCACCGAACGCAGTCCAGAAGAATTGTGCGCTCCGGTAAGAACGGCCTGAATATCTTTTTCATCATTCAACTGCGCAACAATTTTGGTACCAATTTGTGAAATAACCTCTTCATCAATGCCCGAAGGTCGTTGATCGACCACCAGCAACGAAACATAGTATTTACGCATTTCACGAGCTATGATGCCAAAAATTGTCTGCCGTGCTGCGGTAGGATTTAAAAATTTGTGTGCTTCTTCGATGGCAATAATCAATTGCCGTGGCTGGTCAGCCTTATTTTGAGTCGCTAAAAATCTTTCTGTTTTGGCAACATACGCCTCATGGATACGACGAGAAATTATATTTGCCACCAATAAATAACACAACATCGACGTTTGATTACCAAACTCCAAAATCACGTGTTGACCACGATCAAGGTATCCAAGCATATGATCAATCACCGACGGCCCCGTTGTTTTTTGTAAAAAACGAAAGCGTTCAAGGCGTTTCAGTTTTCTGTACAAAGCACCTACCGACTCAGCATGAGCACCAACGTCAGCAGCAAATTCTTTCAAGGTTCCTTCTTGTGCAAGCAGCACCTCAAGCCATTGATGTTTATATTTACTGGCAATCAGGTACGCCGCCTCAAGAGCCGTTGGATGCAAATTTAATTCATCCTGCAGCGGCATCACATCCTCAACACGAATGTCTTGCAAATTCAATGTTACTTCAAAATCTGGGCTGCATCCGCGACGGCGTGTAGACTCTGGATCGAGTGAAAAAATCACGACCGAACTGGGAAATAATGTTTTAAGACCTTTGACAAACGCTCCAGCACCTTCAGTCCGCGCCTGAAAGCCGTATTCACTATGCATATCAAAAATCAGACTCGCAGCCTTCTTACTTTTGATCAGTCCAGCCAATATAAGCCGTGTAATAAATGTTTTACCAGTCCCCGATTTTCCAAAAATGCCGTTACTCCGTTCAATAAAACGATCAAGATCCAAGCACACCGGCGTTTCCATATCAAGCGGAACACCAATATTAAAATATTTTTGATCTTGTTTTTCGTCGCCAAAAATTTCAGCAACATCTTTGTGCGTTGCATCGTACACGGTGGCAAAATGTGCAGGAATTGTTTTGACCGGCATGCGAAGACCGTTACGATCAAGCATCAGCATCGGTTTAAGCACAACATTGGCATACATGTCACGCCGCTTGATGACACGGCTTAGAATTTTTTCTTCTGGCGATGGCGGGAACAATAAAATATCAGGATGTGTTACCTGCAGTTCCAGATCAGTAATAAGCGAAAAGAATCGATATGAGTCGCCGTCGATGCACACAAACTTACCGGTCTTGATATCCTCAAGTGCACAGTCTGCATCAAGGCGCATCACCATGCCCTCAATCAATGAACCAGCCTGAATGTATCCCAATTTTTTTCTCATCATACGTTCTCCATTGCAACCTTTTTTAACTAACGCGTTCAATGACAACAAATGCTATCGCTTGCGATTGTTCGTGACTCAGTGAAAGATGCACCTGCAGCGGCGGCATTTTAAAATCAACTACGGCAATCACGCGAAACCAATCAACTCGCAAAAATGGCACTCCCCTGGCATCATAACGCATTTCAACCGCAGACAAAATTTGTAGCAACGAAAATGATTGTTTGAATTCGGGATGCGCAACACAAACTGAAGATAAGGCTTTGTAAAATGCTTCTTTGGCGGCAAAGCGTGATGCTAACTTTGCTGAAATTAAATTTCCATTTTTATCACGAGCATCAATAAGTTCTTGGTCAGAGAACACCTTGTTCAGGCGCTCAGGAGAAAATGATTTCCATGAATCAAACCTGTTGATGGCAACAAGATCAACACCAATACCGTTAATCATACAATCACACACTTTTTCATTTGATCAAAAAAATCCGTTCGTCCCGAGTGCCGGCTGTTCCTCTCGATACACGCCGCCAAGCGGCGCACTCGAGGCAGCCGGTGTATCGAGGGATACGAACGCCTCATGCTTCATCCAATTTTTTATCAAGCGAACGATACATAATTGCTTCTTGGATATGTTCCTTTTCAATACATTCGGAAGCAGCCAAATCCGCAATCGTTCGCGCAATTTTTAAAATCTTATGGTACCCACGCATACTCAGCCCAAGCTTGTCAAACGCAAGCTTCATGATGTGTTCTGCTTCCGGCTTGAGCGTACAGTATTTTTCGATCTGATCAACCGACATATGTGCATTGCGCAATGCCCCAAAGCGCTGTTCTTGAACGGAAATTGCCCGATCAACTTCCTGGAACATTTCGGCTGAACTTTTTGTTTTTAATTGGCTGCTTTTCAGTTCTGCATAATCGATGGAGGCAACGTGAACATGCAAATCAATCCGATCAAGCAGAGGACCGGAAAGCTTGGCCAAATATTTGGCAATTTGTGTCTGGCTGCACACACACTTTTTTTTACGATCACCATAATAACCACAAGGACAAGGGTTCATGGCTGCAACAAGTAAGAATGATGCTGGATATTCAATGGAACATGCTGCGCGAGAAATGAGCACATGACCACTTTCAAGCGGTTCACGCAATACTTCAAGCGTCGAACGTACAAATTCTGGCAGCTCATCTAAGAACAACACACCGTTGTGTGCAAGACTAATTTCGCCGGGGCGAGGGTTGGTACCACCGCCCACCAGCCCAGCTTGAGAAATCGTGTGATGCGGACTGCGGAAAGGACGCGCAACAACCAAAGGTGTACCACTTAAAAGACCAGCAACTGAATAGATTTTTGTTGTTTCAATAATTTCATCAAAAGACATGCGTGAAAGAATTGTTCCCAGACGACGTGCAAGCATTGTTTTGCCAGAACCTGGAGACCCGATAAAAAGAATGTTGTGCCGCCCCGCCGCAGCAATTTGCAGTGCACGCTTGGCGTAGGCTTGCCCCTTTACCTGGTCAAAATCAATAGGATGCACAGGGACATTCTGGCAAAACTGTTCA
>Ga0265297_10002100_pt1 | contig 42482 bp, 37 predicted proteins | sample Munlanlwell13791_FD_192502 | JGI IMG/M metagenome (GOLD analysis project Ga0265297, IMG submission 192502) | Leachate microbial communities from a municipal landfill in Southern Ontario, Canada - Leachate well 137-91 | ecosystem: Engineered > Solid waste > Landfill > Unclassified | place... | reverse complement strand
TTCGGCAAGGAGCAGGCTGTTACAGGGAAGAAAAAAAGATAAAAAGAAGAAAGAAAAGAAGCTTAAAGAGAAGAAAAGGAGTTTCCTAGAGAGAGAGAGAGAGAGAGAGAGAGAGAGTATGTAGATACTAAAGAGATTAGATTAGACATATAGAGAGCCTCCTGTTTAATGTTTTAACATTGTTGTTACCTGCCATTAATATTGATTATACCAACGTAAGAATCGGAATCAATGTATTTTTTCAACCTTCATCTATTAAAAAGCCGGGATAAACCCGGCTTAACACGTTTAAAATAGTGAAATAGACAGAATTTATCCGTTACCAGAGATTCTTTTTAAACCAGGCATCGGCATTTTTCAGGCAAGACCAATCTTCTCGCGCGCCCTCTTTTACTCCTTGCGCAAGCCCGCTAGCCCCTTTGCATAATGTGCCGCAGCCGCTCGTTAAGAAAATAAAACCCAGAAGAATGCCTGACAAAAACACTTTTTTAAGCATCGCCTCCCCCTTTTATCCAACGGCTTAATCTTTTTTTCGTCCGCTCTTTTCCTAAATAATATATTACTTCGAATAATCCCGGGCCGATTGTTTTTCCGGTTAACGCTACTCTTATCGGATGTATCAGCGCCTTGGATTCAATGTTCAATTCTTTGACCAAACTGCGAAACCCTTCTTCTATGTTAAGAATATCAAATTCTGCCAATTTATCAAGCTTTTCCACAAAAAGACGAAATTCGTTAGATAAATCCTGGGAGAGGCATTTCTTTTCGGCTTCAGGGTCAATCTTTACTTCTTCAACAAAGAAAAAATCCGCCCAATCAGGGAAATCGTTGATTGTGGTCAGGCGCGGCTGGAATAATTTTACCAGAGAAACCAGATATCCTCTATCCAAATTATCTTTACCGATATAACCTTTCTCAATGAGCCCGGGGATTAATATATCAGCCAGTTTTTCAGAATCTTCATTCTTAAGATACTGATTATTCATCCAATTAAGTTTTTTAAGATCAAAGGTGGCCGCGGTTTTATTAACCTGGGTCACGTCGAACAATTTTATCGCCTCATTTATATCGACGAGCTCGACGTTATTTCCCGGAGCCCAGCTTAAAAGCAAAAGATAATTAACCAGGGCCTGCGGCAAATAACCCATTTTACGGTAATCGCTTATAGCGGTAGCTCCCGTTCTCTTGGAAAGCCTGCCTCCCTCCATTCCCATAATTAAAGGCAAATGCGCAAACTTAGGCAGTTTAAAACCAAGAGCCTCATACAAAAGCGTCTGCTTAGGCGTATTGGAAATATGGTCGTCGCCCCGGATAACGTGGGTAATATCCATAGTCGCATCGTCCACCACGCAGGCGAAATTATAGGTTGGTGTTCCGTCGGATTTAATCAAAACCTGATCCTTGATTACGCTGGTATCGAATTCGATTTCTCCCCGGATTAAATCCTGCATTTTAATTTTTTGCTGCGGCACCTTAAAAATTATAGCTTCTCCCGGCTTATCCGGAAGCTTTTCTTTATAGGCCTTGCCCGCGCTAAGCAATTTTTGCGCGTATTCGTTATAAATATCGAACCTCTTGCTCTGGTAGCCAATTTCATCCCAGTCAAAACCCAACCACTTTAGGCTATTCAAAATCTCATCCACGAATTCCGGTTTTGAGCGAACCTGGTCCGTATCTTCAATCCTTAAAACAAACTTTCCCCCTTTTGCCCGGGCATAAAGCCAATTGAATAAAGCTGTGCGCGCTCCTCCAATATGCAAATTTCCCGTAGGGCTGGGGGCGAATCTTACTCTAACCATTTATAACTCCATTCCTTTGTTAAGCGCCTCGATATTTATTCTGAGTAATTCCGGCTGGCCTTTAGGCGCAATCTTCTTCATCGCCTTCACGATATTTCCCGGAGCAATAATCTTTTTATTCGTTAAATACCTTCCTAAAGCGGCCATATTCGCTACTTTAATATTACCTAAACCTATGGCGATATCCGTAAATCTTGCCGATACTGACTTGATTTCTGGATTATCTTCTACTGCCGCTAAAGAGCTATTCACAATCATAAGGCCGCCGGATTTTAATCTATTCTTGAATTTTACCAAAGATGCCTGGTTCATAATGATCAGGGTGTCCGCTTTATCCACATGTGGAGAGCCGATTTCAGCGTCGGATATAATTACCATACAATGCGCGCACCCTCCGCGTACTTCCGGACCATAGGCAGGAAGCCAGGTAATGAATTTATCGCTAAGCAGGGCTGCCTCGGCCAAAACTTTTCCCAGAAGCATAATACCTTGTCCGCCGCTACCCGCTATTATAATTTTTTCTAGCATAGTCGATTAATTAAAAACGCAAAAACCTCAAAAATCCAAAGACAATCCTTTTGGATGAAATCCCTATTTCCAAGTTACAAGCTCCAACTTGGACATTTAGTCATTGGGATTTTATTCGACATTGGGATTTGGTGATTTTGGATTTTGTCATTTAATTATCCCTAAAGGAAATTCTTTGATCATTGTATTTTTGATCCAAGCCATTGACTCTCTGGCAGACAAACCCCAATATGTCGGGCAGGGAGACAATATCTCCACCAAAGAAAAACCAACCCCTTCTATTTGATTCACAAACGCCTGCCTTATTGCCTTTTTGGTTTTCATGATCTCTTGCGGAGAATGTAACGAAACACGCTCAATATATTTTACTCCCGGTAAAAGCGCTAACATTTCAGAAATCTTTAAAGGGTACCCTTGCGCTGCGGCTGATCTGCCCAGAGGCGAAGTGGAAGTCTTCTGATTAAGAAGAGTGGTCGGCGCCATTTGTCCACCGGTCATTCCGTAAACAGCGTTATTGATAAAGAAAACCGAAACATTTTCTCCGCGGTTAGCCGCGTGTATTGTTTCGTTCGTGCCGATAGCCGCTAAATCTCCGTCGCCCTGATAAGTAAAAACAATATTTTGGGGCCTGACCCTTTTTAAACCGGTGGCAACTGCCAGCGCTCGGCCGTGGGCGGCTTCGGAACAATCAAAATCCCAGTAATCATAGGCGATGACAGCGCACCCGACCGGAGCTACCGCGATAACCTTTTCGCGGATGCCTAATTCATCGATTACTTCAGCAATAAGCCGGTGCGCCAGGCTATGTCCGCAACCCGGGCAATAGTGAGTTGAGACATTTCTTAAAGATTTCGGATGACTATATATTTTCATAATAAAAATTGGTTAATATCAAATACCAAAGCGCAAAATTTGTCATTTACAGCATTTCATTTACTTTACGCATGATATCTTCTTCCGAAGGAACCCCTCCGCCGGCTCGGCCCAAGAATTCAACTTTCGCCCGGCCGCAAATAGCCAATTGCACGTCTTCCAGCATTTGACCGTAAGACATTTCAATTACCAGATATTTTTCGTTTGACGTCAAACGTTTAGAAAAAACTTGTTTAGGAAACGGCCATAGGGTTATTGGACGGATTAGACCAACCTTTTTTCCCCTGCCCCTTAAAGCCTTTACCGCTGATTTAGCAATCCTAGCCATGCTGCCATAGGCAACCAAAACTATTTTTGCGTCATTCACATATAATTCTTCGTAACGCTCTTCTTTCAGCTGTATCTGTTGGTATTTCTTCTGCAATTTAAGATTAAATTTCTCCAGGTCCCCTTCCTTCAAATAAAAGGATTTAACCACATTGGCTTTTCTTCCTTTGCAGCCAGTTAAAGCCCATGGTTTATCTTGAGACTTGAGGCTTGAGACTTGAGGCTTGGCTAAAACAATTGGTTCCATCATCTGCCCAAGCAGACCATCGCCAAGAATTATTACCGGAGTCCGGTATTTATCGGCGAGATTAAAGGCAAGTCCGGTAAAATCGTAACACTCCTGAACGCTTGCGGGCGCTAAAACTATACAATGATAATCTCCGTGCCCGCCTGAACGCGTGGCCTGAAAATAATCCGATTGGGCGGCAGCGATATTGCCTAAACCCGGGCCGCCGCGCACAATATTTACGATTAACGCGGGGAGCTCTGCTCCGGCTATATAAGAAATACCCTCTTGCTTCAAGCTGATACCGGGGCTAGATGACGAAGTCATTGCGCGGGCTCCTGCTGCGGACGCGCCAAATACCATATTAATCGCGGCGACTTCAGCTTCAGCCTGGATAAACACCCCTGCGCTTTTCTCCATATTATTAGCCATATAGGCAATAAGTTCATTCTGCGGAGTAATCGGATACCCGGCATAAAACCGGCAGCCGGCATCAATGGCAGCTTTCGCGATTGCTTCATTACCAGTCATCAATATTTTTGTCTTAGCCATAATTCTAAACCAAAATTAAAAATGCAGAAGGTAAAACCACAGGTTAAAAAACAAAACTATTAATGTCAAAGGTCAAAGCCCAAAATTCAAAAATAAATTTAAATGACAAATTACAAATGTCAAAACCTTGGTTTTGTCATTTGTAATTTTGATTTTATTTTGTGCTTTGAATTTTGTCATTTGTCATTAAACTTTTGACTTTACTTATATACTTCAATACAACAATCCGGGCAGATAACCGCGCACATCGCGCACCCCACACACTTACCCCCGGGTTTAAATTTAACCGGCTTTATCCCGCGTAAATTAAGTTCATCCTCGACCACAATTAACCTCTGAGGACAAACACTTACACATAAAAGACAACCCTTGCATTTATCTTTATTAATGGTTATTTTTGGCATAGTACTGACTTAATCTTATCCGCAATTCCCTTGGCGGTCAATCCGTATTTTTCCAGCAACAACTCTCTCTTGCCATGTTCGATAAATGAACGCGGTAAGCCGATTTTTATAATTGATTTCCCCAACGCGCTCTCTACGGCGCTCCCAAACCCTCCCTCAACAATCCCCTCTTCAACTGTAAAAATAAATCTTGTCTTCCCGGCTATTGCGCTAAACAGGCTCTTGTCTAAAGGCTTGGCAAAACGTGAATTTATTAAAAAACCCGATAACCCTTCTTTCTGCAATAATTCCTGGGCTTCTAAAGAAGCTTTAACCATACTCCCTAAAGCAATAATGGCAAAATCCTTTCCTTCGCTTAAAACCTCTGCTTTGCCCAATTCAATCTCCGGATATTTACCTGACAAAACCTCTGCCCTACCCTTGGGATATCTTATCACTACGGGAATATTAGATTTAACGCTGAATTCCAGCATTGACTCTAATTCTTTAGCGTCTTTTGGCGCCAAAACTGCCAGATGCGGAACTGTATTTAAGAAACCTATATCGAATATTCCCTGATGCGTAACCCCATCCTCACCGACGATTCCTGCGCGATCAAGGCAAAATATAACCGGCAAGTTTTGCAAGGCCACATCTTCAATAATCTGATCATAAGCCCTTTGTAGAAAAGTAGAATACAAAGCAATTACCGGCTTAAACCCCGCTTTAGCTAGCCCGGCAGCAAAACAAACCGCATGCCCCTCAGCAATGCCAACATCAAAGAATCTATCCGGAAATAAACGATGAAACTTATCCAATCCCGTCCCTTCAGGCATTGCTGCGGTAATAGCTATAATCTTATTGTCTCCGGCGGCCAATTCCGCCAGCTTATCGCTAAAAACTTCCGTGTAGGTTCTCCCTCCGGATGATTTAGTTAAACTTAATCCCGTCTGAATATCAAATGGGCCTGTCCCATGGAATCTTACAGGTTCATTTTCAGCGGCAAAATATCCTTTGCCTTTTTTTGTAACTACATGCAGTATGCGCGGCCCTTTTATATTCAGGATGTTTTTAAGTGAACTGGTCAAAGCCTCTATGTTATGGCCATCAAGCGGGCCAAAATAACGAAAACCCAATTCTTCAAAAAGCACCCCAGGAATAAATAACCCCTTAAGCCCTTCTTCAAATTTATTTGCCAGACTCAAAACCCGGCTGCCGCGCTTGCCGCGCTTGACAAGAAACTGTTCCAAAGATTGTTTAAAACGGTTATAGACAGGCAGGGAAATAATTTTATTCAAATAATTGCTGATGGCCCCAACATTTGGAGAGATACTTAACTCATTGGTATTCAGGATTACCAGTATGTCTTTTTTCAGGTGCCCGGCGTTATTTAACCCTTCAAAACACAGGCCTCCGCTTAAAGAACCGTCTCCGATTACCGCCACAACTTTAAAATACTCATCAATAGGAAGCTTATCTCTGGCTACAGCTAATCCTAAAGCCAAAGATACCGCATTTGAAGAATGTCCGGTTGTAAAACAATCATAAACCGATTCGTCTTTAGAAGGAAACCCGGAAATCCCTTGATAAGTCCTAAGCGTAGAAAATTCTTTGTTTCTTCCGGTCAATATCTTATGCGCGTAAGACTGATGCCCCACGTCAAAAACTATTTTATCCCGCGGAGTATTCAAACAATAATGCAGGGCGATAATCAATTCCACTGCTCCCAGACTTGAGGCTAAATGTCCGCCGTTAACTGCCACAACCTCAGTCATTCTTTGCCTTATCTCTGAAGCAAGACGCGGCAATTCTTCAAGTTTAAGCTTCTTTAAATCCTGTGGCGAGCTAATTCCTTCCAAGAACATCGTTAGTCTTTCCCCTCTTCATCTTCGGAAAAATCCTTGAGCAAGAATTTCCCGTCTTTTTTCATCAAGGATTCTACCTTACGTTCGGCATCCTGCAGTGTTTGCGAGCAATTTTCGGCAAGCTTAATTCCTTCCTCATATTTTTTAAGCGCCTCTGCCAAGGTAAGTTTTCCTCCGGATAAGTCTTCCACGATTTTCTGTAGTTTCTTTATATCTTCTTCAAGCGGTTGTTTTTCTTTGGTCATTACTAACCTCCTCGACTGAACTTATGAAACTTCCTTCGCTTAAAATTGTTTTTACTTTATCCCCTTTTTTAATCTGGGCCGGACTTTTAATTACCGATTCATCCGCCAGAAACATACTCAAACTATACCCGCGGGATAAAACCGCCAGCGGGCTAAGCGCCTCTAACCTGTGGATTAATGCCAGAGTTTTTTCACGGGTAATATTAATAAGTTGACGCATATTTTGGTTTAAGCCAAGCGACAAATCATCAACAACCTGAGCTTTTTCATGTAAACGATCTAGCGGGCTCTTGATCGAATTCTTTAAAGCAATAAGATTATTTTTTAAAACTCCGATAATATCGGAAACGGAAAACCCCATTTCGTGACGCAAGCTGTCGAGCTGGGCAAAAATAGCGTTTTTCTTATCTACAATTATTTTGGCTGCTGCAGTTGGCGTCTCCACAAAACAATCAGCCACTAAATCACATAGGCTCGTATTTATTTGATGTCCTACTGCCGAAATCACCGGTATTTTTGAATTATAAACCGCCATGGCCACAATTTCTTCGTTAAAAGACCAGAGATCTTCTGTGCTTCCGCCGCCACGGCTGACAATAATAACATCGACTTTATTGAATTCATTCAGATCTTCAATCCCTTGAGCGATTTCTTGCGCCGCGCCTTCCCCTTGCACGCGGACAGAGCGAATTACAACATCCACGCAAGAAGCGCCTTTTTTCAGTATACCTAAAATATCACGAATCGCCGCTCCTGCTCCGGAAGTAACTACACCCACCCGAAAAGGCATAAAAGGCAGTTCTCTTTTGTGCGCAGCATCGAATAAGCCTTCTTTCAACAACTTCTCTTTTAATTGCTCAAAAGCTAACGCTCGTGCGCCAATACCTTTGGGCTCCATTTTTTCCACGATCATCTGGTATTGTCCGCGCGGGCCATAAACATCGATCTTTCCAAAACAAATTACTTTGATGCCGTCTTGTAATTTAAATTTCAATTCCCGGTTCGCCCGGACAAACATCGCAGCAGCCAAAACAGAAGCGCTATCTTTGAGTGAAAAATAAAAATGCCCGGAAGTAGCTGCTTTAAAGTTAGAAATCTCTCCTTCAACCCAAACCCCGTTGCCAAATGTATTCTCAAAAATAACTCCGATCTCTAAGGTAATTTGGGAAACAGTATAAATATGTTTATTTTCCTGCAGTGTTGGCATCTTTGGGAGCCTCTTTTAACTTGGGCGCCTCAACTTTTGACGCTTCTATTTTCGGGGTTTCTGTTTTTACAGCTTCCGAGATCTTTACTTCGGGTTTTTTCTTCAAAACAATAAGATTAACCGAGTAAGGAGTTAAAGAGAGTTCTTCCTGATAAGAATCTTGGGCAGTAATTTCTTTCTCAACGACAGGCTTAAACTCGCAGTTCAAACTGCAGGATGAATCTAACGTAAATTGGCTATAAGAGTAAATTCCTTTGATATTCTTCAGGTTAAGTTTGAGCGGGCGTTTGGCAGATTTCAATTGTTCAGCCTTAGCATAAAGTTCTTTGGCGTTCTTCAATAAGTTTTTGACCCTATTGGTTGTAGGCAATGTGCCGACTTCTTCATGCTGCGAAATAATCTTAGAAAGCTGATCAGAACGGATAAGCCCGAGAAGAAATTTGCTCTCGGCGGCGCTAAATCCGGCAATATTCTGGGCAACTAAACTTTGAGCTATTTCAGGGTCAATATAATTATAGATCAACACGGCAATTTTTTCATCTGATTTCGTGGCGATGGCACCGGTAAATTCGTCGTTAAGCTTTACGGAAAACATATTTTTCTCCAACTCTTTAAGCATTCTGAAAACATTGTAGCTTACTTTCTGCCCCCCTGAATGCTTAAGAGACAGATAAAAAACTCCTATGTTCCTAGTCACCCCTTCCGGGTTGCCCTGAAAATCTTCCAAACAAAAATAGAGTTGATTGTCCAAACCCGCTTCGTACATATTCTTTAGGCGGGCCGGGATGTAGCTGGCAGTAATATAAGCTTTTTCTTTACGCTCGGGTATAAGATTTGCGTGACGGTCATAATTCCATTCATCTACAATCAAAGAAATATTTTTATCAAAGTTGAAATACGATAACCAGTCCCGCACAAGACTTAAGGCATTCTTATCATAGATAGTATTTTCTTTTTCCGTTTTAGGGTCGGTAGAAAAACTATGCCAAGTAATAAAATCGAGGTTCAGATGATTCTGGTAACAAAATTTAATTAGCGCGTAAACCAGGCTTTTCTCCGGAGTTAAAACATTATTTTCTCCTATGCTATGAAACCAGGAACTTGCGCCGGGCGCGCCAACCGGAATATGGATTTTATATTGAGCCTCCAGTTCTTTTACGCTTTCACTAACCAAGCGGTAAAGATTAAGGTAATCCAGTTCTCTCCCTAAGAAAAACCCTTCCAAATCCGGAGCGCTCCACACCTCATACCAAATATTGTATTTTTTTTCGCAACTTAAATCTTTGATTATACCCTTAACCAAATCTTTATACGCCGCTAAATTCAAAGGGCTGCTGTTTTTATCTAAAATCTTACCCATTCCCGCGGGGGTCCCGAACAAATTCAGGATAACCGTTCCGCCGGAATCATTTATGCTTTTAATAATATTCTCATAGTTAGCGAGCATTTTATCTTTTGCCGCCTGATCTTTGGCAAGCTGGGTAATTTCCCAAAGATTATACTGGATACGGTAAAATCCATTAAAGCCGATATCTTTCTGCCAAGCATCCAAAGCTTCCTTTGAAGCTAGGCTTTGCGGCCAAGTATTATCAGAATTAAAACCCCTGCCGCTTAAATCAAGATTGGGTTTGAAGACTTTAGGTATGGGAATAGTGCTTGAATTGATATCCAAAATTAACTCGAGGTCATCGGCTGTTTGAGCAAAAGCTAAATGACAAATGTCAAAATTCAAAGCACAAAATAAATTCAAAATTAAAATGACAAATACCAAAACAAAAGTTTTGTCATTTAACATTTTTGCTTTGAACTTATTTTGAATTTTATGCTTTGTCATTTATTATCAATCTAATAGTTTCTTTTGTATTCTCTTAATGGACCTCGCCCTACCGGTTTCTTCATCGATATCCAAAACCGCGCCATGCAATTGAATATTTTCTTCGGCTACTTCAAATCTTACGGGAAGCCCGGTAATAAACCTCTCCAGAACATTATCTACTTTCCTTCCGATAACCGAATCATAAGGTCCGCACATTCCGGCATCAGTCAGGTAAGCTGTCCCTTGGGGAAGTATGTGTTCATCTGCAGTCTGAATATGGGTATGCGTGCCTAAAACTGCAGAAACATGACCATCCAGATACCAACCAAGGGCTACCTTTTCAGAAGTAGCTTCTGCGTGCATATCTACGACAATTACCCTTGTTTCCTTAATAAGCTCTTTTTGCGCAGCAAGCGCCGTTTTAAAAGGACAATCCAGCGCTTCCATAAAAACCCTTCCGTTAACATTGATTATACCGATTTTCTGCCCTGTTCTCGTCTTAAAGATACCGCTACCTTTGCCTGGAGAAGCTGCGGGAAAATTTATCGGCCGCAATATTCTTCTCTCTCGGTTTATTAGTTCAAATATCTCGCTTTTTTTCCAAATATGGTCTCCGGAAGTAATTACATCGACCCCGGAATTGAACAATTCATCCGCCACTTTAGGAACTATTCCCGAACCACCTGAAGCATTCTCAGCGTTGGCAATAACAAAATCCAGGGAATATTCTTCCTTTAATCCCGCAAGAAGCTTATTAACCGCCCTTCTGCCGGGACCACCCACTATATCGCCGATAAATAGTATTTTCATTGTTTACACATACCTTATCATTAATGTCAAATCCAAAGCTCAAAATCCAAAATAAATCTAAATGACAAATACCAAATGACAAAAGCTTGGTTTGATATTTGTGTTTTGAGCTTTGGATTTATTTTGGATTCTGAATTTTGTCATTTGAATTTAGGACATCCTATTTAGCATACTCTATTGCTCTGGTTTCTCTAATCACCGTAACCTTGATCTGCCCGGGATATTCCATCCCCTCCTCTATCTTCTTACGAATATCTCTGGCCATATTGATTGCCTCGGCATCGGTTATTTTTTCCGGTTGGACGATAACGCGTATTTCGCGTCCGGCTTGAATAGCGAAAGATTTTTCTACTCCTTTAAACAAATTGGCGATTGACTCTAATTTTTCTAAGCGCTTAACATACGTTTCCAATGTTTCACGCCGGGCTCCCGGACGAGCCGCGCTAATAGCATCTGCCGCTATCGCCAAGACCGCGTAAATACTCTGCGGCGCCGACTCTTCATGATGAGCCTCGATCGCCATAACCACTTCGGGTGACTCGCCATATTTTCTGGCTAATTCCGCTCCAAGTTTGGCATGCGTACCTTCAACCTGATGATCGACCGCTTTCCCTATGTCATGCAATAGCCCGATTCTACGCGACAATTTAAAATCCAAACCCAGCTCTGAAGCCATGGCTCCCAATAGAAACGCCGCCTCTTTAGAATGCTGTAAGGCATTCTGCCCGAAACTTGTCCTGTATTTCAACCGGCCAAGCAGTTTGATTATCTCAGGATGCAAGCCATTTACTCCGGCTTCAAACGCCGCCCGCTCTCCTTCTTCGCGGATCTTTTCATCCATTTCTTTCTTGGTTTTTTCGACGACTTCTTCGATTCTGCCTGGATGTATCCTTCCGTCAGCAAGAAGCTTCTCTAAACTCAAACGGGCAATCTCCCGGCGCACAGCATCAAATGCGGATATTGTAACCGCTTCCGGGGTATCATCGATAATCACGTCTACCCCCGTAGCCATCTCTAAAGCACGAATGTTCCTTCCTTCGCGGCCGATAACCCGGCCCTTCATTTCATCGCTCGGCAAAGCCACAACACTAACCGTGGATTCGACTGTATGTTCCGCGGCGCATTTTTGTATCGCCAAGCTTAAAATCTCTCTGGCCTTCTTATCAGAAACGCTGCGTATTTCTTCTTCCTGTTTTTTAATTAAAACCGCTTTTTCATTCCCCAACTCTTCGCTCATCCGGCTAAGTAAAATCTGCTTGGCTTCTTCTACTGAAAGCGATGAGATTTTCTGCAGCCTCTCTTTTTCTTCAGCAACCAAAGAATGCAACTGGACGTCTTTGGCTTTAATCGCCTCTTCTTGTTTCCTGATGTTTTCGTGTTTTGCTTCAAGCTCTTTTTCCTTCTTTTCCAAAAGATCGAGCCTGCGGTCGATATTTTCTTCTTTTTGCGCAAGCCTCTTCTCCATATTAGAGAGCTCCTGGCGCCTGTCTTTTGACTCGCGTTCAAAATCCTGACGTACACGGTACAACAAATCTTTAGCTTCCAATTCCACTTCGCGGCGCTTATCCTGAGCCTCCTTGCGGGCTTGTTCCATAATTGCTTGCGCCTTGGATTCAGCATCCTGTATCTTCTTTTCAGCTATCTGTTTTCTCAAGGCATAACCTGCCAAAACAGATACACAACCGACTACTAATGATATAAATATAGTCAGCAACATATATCCCCTCCCCAGTAATCTAGGTAGAAGTATAGGTGCAGAAAAAGAAAAACTTCTGCCTTTCTCTACCATTACCTGTACCTATCCCTAGAATTTCAAACTCTGTTATTTAAGCGAAGAGTACTTTTTTGACGCTTACATCGTGGAAAGCAGTGGGAACAGCGGGTAAGATTTGCAGACGAAATGCCAAACCAATAGAAGGAGTATCTTTAGGGAGTTTGCTTAGGAACCGGTCATAATAACCCTTTCCCCGGCCAAGCCGGTTGCCTTTTTTATCAAAAGCAACTCCCGGGGCAATTACCAAATCCAAATCTTCGGGCCGGATAAACCTGTTAATAACAGGTTCGGACACTCCGTAAGGTCCTTTTTTTAAGTGGGCGTGGCTATTTAATATAGCTGGCCTTAAAGACGCTCTATTTTTCACACAAACTGGCACGGCAATAATCTTACCTAATCTTAGCGCTGATTCTATCATTTCTCTTGTTTCCACTTCGCCTTTCATGGCGATGTAAAACATCACTTTTTTCGCTTTTTTAAAAACTTTTTGTCTCAAAAGTTTATTCTTGATTAACCGGCTCTTATTCTTACGGTCCTCCTCCTTATGATTTTTGAGCTTAAGTAGAATTTTACTACGTAATGCTTGCTTTGTCAACATACCTAGTCCTATAAACAGGCCTCTCCCTCATGCTTATGTTCCCGGGAATCAAAGGGAACGGGTTTGCCTTGCTTAATATAGTAATCTTTCAGCGCTGAACGCAGAGCTTCTTCCGCCAAAACCGAACAATGCATCTTAATCACAGGTAATCCCCCCAATGCTTCAGCTACTGCTTTATTGGTAATAGTCAACGCTTCCTTGATAGATTTCCCTTTAACCATTTCCGTAACCATTGAGCTTGTGGCAACTGCGGCTCCGCAGCCGAATGTCTTGAACTTGACATCCACGATTACGTCATTTTCTATCTTTAAAAACATTTTCATTACATCGCCGCAGATAGGATTCCCGACGGTACCAACACCGCTGGCATCGGTAATTTCTCCGACATTGCGCGGATGCATAAAATGATCCATTACTTTCTCGCTATAAGGCAACTGTTCTGCCATTTTATTTATTCATTACTAGTTTATGCGGCTTGGCTGATTTTCGAAAATCTTTGGGTCCCCGGATTTCTTTTAAAGAATCTAATTTCTTATTCCTCTCCAATTCCTTATAAATCAAAACCCAGGCGCAATCTTTACCTTTATCTACCTCGCATTTTCCTTTGTTCATTCCGCCGCAAGGCCCATTAAGCAAACCTTTGGCGCAAAGAGTAATAGGACAAATTCCTCCGGTTATCTTCAGAACACAATCTCCACAAAAAGAACATTTCTCGTAGAAATCGCCTTTGGCGTCCATTACCGCCCCAAAAATAGTATCGCAGGCGGGGAAAACCGCTAAGCCTAACCTATCGTTATCTTTAAAAGACTGCGCCCCTAAACCGCAGGATAAAATTAAAACAGCCTCGGTCTGGCGAAAAAGAGACATATTCTTGGCAATTTCCGTCTTGAGCTTGGCTGCCACACAGGGAGCAGAAGGTATGCAATAACCGATGATTATCTTGCCTTGCAGTTCTAACTCCTGCTTCATTTTAAGGATCTCGGGCTCGCCGCCGGTCTTACAAGTAGTGGCGCATTCACCGCAGCCTACCAAGAAAATCTTAGTATAGCTTTTTAAGCTATCTACAATATCCTGAAGGGGTTTTGACTCTGTTATAATCATACAAAAATTTTACCACTATTTAAAGGCCAGAGCAAGGAAAATATGGGGCAGGATTAATATTCTTCTTTATCGCGGAAATGTTCTTGCATCATTCTTAAGAACTCTTTATCGGTTGCGCCCTTCTTATCGATATCTTCATTAAATTCGGCATATCCAGCATCAAATTCGTTCCCCGTATCTTCAATCTGAAGAAGCTTATCCATAATCTTGCTTTCATCCAGAAAACGCGAGACCTGGGTAAGAACCGGACCGCCGCCGTCCATAAAGCTTCTTGGGTTACGGTCCACATGAGGCTTAAGCAAAAAAAGGTTTTCTTTTGCCCGGGTAGAAGCAACATAAAAAAGCCGGCGTTCTTCTTCAATACCTTCTTCATCTTCCAGAGAACGATAAGAAGGCAGGTGGCCTTCGGCAACATAAATCAGAAACACTGTATGCCACTCCAATCCTTTAGCGGAATGAATTGTGGAAAGCGTAAGCGTGGAATCATCTTTATCCTTCAATCCTGCCTCGGCAAGGGAACGTTCGGGTGGCTCTAAGGCCATATCCGTCAAAAATTGCTCTAATGATTTATAGCGCGAAGCGATGCGTAAAAGCGAATCCAGATCATTAATCCTTTTATGAAAATCATCATATTTATTTTTAAGCAGGGGCTGATAATACTCCAAAAATATTTCGATTATCTCGGCCGGACCCTGCATACTGGAATTAATATCCTTGAGGATATTAAAAAGCTTATTTACCTCTTCTTTATTTTTTTCGGAAGTTACCAGCGGTGCGCCTTTGCCGGGAATAAGGGCATTAATTATTTTTTCGGCACTCTTCGGGCCTATGCCGGGTATTAATAGCAGCGCGCGCAACCAGCTTACTTGATCCGCAGCGTTATAGACAATTCGTAAATAAGAAATCACATCTTTGATGTGCGCTGCTTCGACGAATTTTTGTCCGCCGTATTTTACAAAGGGAATGTTGCGGCTGGCTAATTCTACTTCCAGGTCATTAGAGTGCCAGCCTGATCTAAACAAAACCGCGATATCCTTTGATTCCACCCCTTCTTCCCTTAATTCCAGAATCTTATCCGCGATATAACGGGATTGGCCGTTTTCATCTTCGGCATCCACAAAAACCGGCTGTTGCTCCCCTTTCTTCTTCGTATAAAGATTCTTCTCAAATTTTTCTTTTGCTCCTCTAATTACTTCATTAGTTAGATTCAAGATCGGCTGGGTGGAGCGATAATTCTCCTCGAGAGTGATAATTTTGGTATTTTTAAAAAGCTGGGGAAAATCCATAATGTTTCTGAAATTCGCTCCCCTAAATGAATAAATGCTCTGCGCGTCATCCCCAACAACCATAATATTCTTATGTTCCGAAGCCAATAAACAGGCAATAAAAGCTTGGAGTTTATTCGTATCTTGATATTCATCCACCATAATATACCTGTATTTCCGGGATAGCGACAGCCTTATCTCTTCGTGGTTAGTTAAAAGTTTTTTCAGGTAAACTAAAAGATCGTCATAATCTAAAAGAGATTTTTCAATCTTGTATTTATGGTATTCTTCGCGGATTTGCTTAATTTCTTCGCTAAACTCCAAAAATTGCGGGTATTCATCATATAGAACATCTTCTAATTTTTCGGATTTATTCACACTCTTAGAGATTACTTCCAAAATGGCTTTTTTGCGGGGGAAGCGTTTTTCGCTCTTGTTAAAACCCATTTGCGTACGGATCAAATTAATCGTGTCTTCGGCATCAGGCTCATCAAGGATAGAAAAATTATTGGCTAGGCCTAAAGCTTTGGCGTATCTTCTTAAAGTCGCGTTGGCAAACGAATGGAATGTGCCGCCAGAAACCCTTGAACAGCGTTCATCTAAAAGCAGGCTTGCCCGGCGCAGCATCTCTTCACTAGCCCTGCGGGTAAAAGTAAGCAATAAAATCTCGTCCGGCTTTACTCCTTTTTCAACCAGATACGCTACCCGATGCACTAAAACCCTAGTCTTACCGCTTCCTGCTCCGGCAATAACCAAATATGCGCCATCGATGGACTCAACAGCCTCAAGCTGGGCCGGATTAAGTTCATTTTTATAATCGATTTTTTTCACGAATCTTTCTTCTGTCTCTGCTTCTCTTCAATAAGCTTTTGGGTTATTTCTTGCGGGACCTGGAGGTATTTGGAAAATTCCATAGAGGCGTTGGCGCGTCCGCTGGATAGAGAACGAAATGCGGTAGCATAACCAAACATCTCTGCAAGAGGAACTTCGGCAGAAATAATCTTTTGTTTGCCTTTCGGCTCCGCATTCAATATTTTCCCGCGGTGCGAACAAATATAACCTATGCAGGCATTGGCATATTCTTCAATCGTAGCAACTTCCAAAGACATATACGGTTCCAATAATATCGGCTTTGCTTTCATAAATGCTTCTTTAAAACCAAATATCCCGGCCATTTTAAAGGCCAATTCCGAAGAATCTACTTCGTGGAACGAACCATCGTATAATTCTACTTTTATGTCTACGACCGGATATCCGACGTAAATGCCCTTCTCCATAGCCTCAATTACGCCTTTTTCAACCGCTGGAATGAATGAACGGGGAATCGCGCCTCCTTTTATGTTGTCGATAAATTCAAAACCCTCTCCGGATGCGGCGGGAATCAACCTTAGTAAAACATGCCCATATTGGCCACGGCCTCCGGATTGCTTGATATATTTTCCTTCGCCTTCGGACTTCTCAATTATAGTTTCCCGATACGCAACCTTAGGCTGACCCACTATAGCCTCAACCCCGAATTCCTCTTTTAGCCTGTCTACAATTATCTCAAGATGCAACTCTCCCATCCCGGTAAGCACCACCTCCTTGGTCTCTTCATCACTATGCACCAGAAACGTGGGGTCCTCCTCGGTCAATTTAGCTAAACCTTTACCCAGCTTATCCTGATCCGAGCGGCTCTTAGGCGCAATGCTCAAAGATACAACCGGAGTTGGAAATTGTATCGCTTCCAGAAGAATCGGATTATCCGCATCGCAAAGTGTATCTCCGGTAACGGTATTGCCTAACCCTACAACCGCCACGATATCTCCGGCAAAAGCATAATCAATATTTTCCCGTTGATTGGCATGCATCTGCACAATACGAGCGACTCTCTCCTTTTTATTTTTTGTGGAATTTAAAACATAACTCCCGGTATCCAGCACTCCGGAATAAACCCTCACGTAAACAAGCTTTCCCATATGCGGATCAGCCTGCACTTTAAAAGCGAGCCCCGAAAACGGTTCGCTAAAATCCGCCCGGCGCGGCAATTTTTTCTCTTTGTCTTCAATGTCATGCCCCTCTACAGCCGGTAAATCTAAAGGGGAGGGCAAATATAACGTTACCGCGTCAAGCAGGTTCTGCACTCCTTTATTTTTGAATGCCGCTCCGCATAAAACCGGGACTGCCTTATTAGCAACAGTGCCAATACGTATAGCATTCTTTAACTCTTCGACCGAAATTTCTTTCTCCCCGGAATCAATATACTTTTTCATTAATGCTTCATCAAAAGCAATCGCCTTCTCCAGCATAATGTGGTGGAAATCTTTGGCTTTTTCCAGGTATTCCTGCGGGATTTCCTCAATGCGCGTTTGTTTTCCTTGTGATTCTGCTTCATAATAACAAGCTTTCATCTCCAATAGATCGATTACTCCGAGGAAACTGTCCTCCGCGCCTATAGGAATCTCAAGAGGAATGGTATTGCCTCCCAGATCCGTTTCGATACCTTTTAATACACCATAAAAGTCCGCTCCAATGCGATCCATCTTATTAATAAAAGCGATCTTGGGGACATTATACTTGTCGGACTGATGCCAGACAGTCTCGGATTGCGGCTCAACTCCTCCGACAGCGCAAAAAACCGCAACTGCTCCGTCTAAAACTCGCAGCGAACGCTCTACCTCGACGGTGAAATCGACATGCCCGGGAGTATCGATGAGATTAACCCGATGTCCTTTCCAGAAACATGTTGTTGCTGCTGCAGTAATGGTAATACCGCGCTCCCTCTCCTGCTTCATCCAATCCATCTGTGTCCCGCCTTCATGCACCTCGCCGATTTTGTGGCTTTTGCCTGTATAAAAAAGGATTCTTTCGGAAAGCGTGGTTTTACCGGCATCTATATGCGCCATAATTCCAATGTTGCGCGTTTTCTCTAATGGATATTTAGGAGCAGGCGCTGGACCCTGCTTAGGGCTAAGAGATGATTCCTCTTTAACTGGCTCTTCCTTGACAGGTTCAACAATAGGTTTTTCTGCGGGTTTAGAGTCTTCTAAGGAGAGTATTGCTTCTTCGATAGAAGGTTGTTTAGGTTCTTCTTTAGGTTTTTCCTCGATAGGCTCTACTTTAAGTTCTTCCTTGGATTTTTCTTCAACAGCCGGTTTGGTTAAATTCGGTTCTACTTGCTGAGATTGCCTTTTTAGGCGGGTAATCTCCTCGGCAAAACTTTGCAGTTTCTCTTCTTTTGCCTCCAGCTCTTTTTCCAATTCCGTGTATTCTTCATTCAATTGATTGAATTCGGCCTTGGGGATCCATTCGCTGATCTTTTCTTTATTCTTAAATTCGTTAACTAATAATTCCTGAGCCTTCAAATCCTTGACGTATTTTTCGATTTGGTGCCTCTGGATCTCTATTTGCTCAACCTTCTCTTTAATCGATTGATCCAAGGCTTGCATTTTTTCATTTAATTCCCGCGATTCCCTGGCTGCGTTGACATTTTTGCTGAATTCATCCTGCAGCTCTTTCTCTTTAGCCATGAACTTATTTTTTAATTCCGTGTTTTCAATTTTAACCTTATTCAGCATCTCCTCGGAAACAGTCACCCAATCATGTTTACGCTTTACTTCCTGCTCCATCTGCTCATGCTTATCAATCGCTTCCTGAAAACGGGCTTTAGCGCTAAAATATTCGGACTTAGTTTTATCAGTCTCAGCCTTAGCAGCTTTTACTTCCTCTTCCAGCTCCGCGATCTTTCTATCTTTAAAATCTGATAATGAACCTATCGAATTAAGCCCGGGTTTTTTCTTAGCCTTAGGAAGACGCTTGTTCTTGCTCTCCGGAAAAAAGGCGACAAAAAGCGCGAACATCACTAAGGCAGCTCCAAATACTGAAACTATGACCATCAAATTCATTTCGCCTTTTCTTCGTCTTTACGTAATTTATCCAAACGCTCTTTTATCTTTGCTTCATAGCCTATCTGCGTCGGTTCATAATAACGGACTTTTTTACGCGTATATTTTTGTTTCACGTAATGTCCGGGATAATCATGGGCGTACTTATAACCCTTGCCATGGCCCAGGGCTTCCGCATCACCGGTTGTATCCTTAAGATGGTCCGGAACTTCCTGAACCTTCTTATTCTCTATATCTTGCAGAGCTTTGTCAATGGCTAAATAACTGGCATTGGATTTTTGAGCGCAGGCTACATAAATTACCGCCTGGGCTAAAGGAATGCGCGCTTCCGGCATCCCCACAAATTCCGAGATCTGCAAGGCTGCGTTTGCTAAAACTATAGCCAGCGGATCGGCATTCCCCACGTCCTCAGCTGCCAATATGCAAACCCTGCGGGCGATGAATCTGGGATCTTCTCCGCTGTAAAGCATCTTGGCCATCCAGTAGATTGCCGCGTCCGGATCAGATCCGCGCATGGATTTAATAAAAGCGGAGGCAGTATCGTAATGCGCGTCTTCATCATTATCATAAACAACCGCTTTTTTCTGGATTGATTCCTGAGCCGCTTCCAGATTAAAGTCGATCCTGCCGTCTTTAGTTTTAGGAGTAGTTAACACGCCGATCTCTAAAGCGCTTAGAGCCCTGCGGGCATCCCCTTCGCAAGTCTTAGCCAAAAACTCCAGCGCTTTTTTATCGGCATTAACCTTTAATTTGCCCAATCCGCGTTCATCATCTTTTAAGGCCGCGTTCAAAACATCCAGGATTTCATTTTCTTTTAAGGATTTTAATTCACAGACCAGCGATCTCGACAAAAGAGCAGAGGCCATGGAGAAAAACGGATTGTGCACAGTCGCTCCGATCAATATGGGATTGCCGTCTTCAACATCCGGCAAAAGCACATCCTGCTGGGCTTTATTAAAACGATGTATCTCGTCGATAAAAAGAATGGTTTTTTTATTGGTATTAGCTTCTTTTTGTTTAGCGCTGGAAATTACTTTCCTTAGTTCTTCGACATTGGAAGTGGTCGCGTTAATGGATATGTAGTGGCTCTGGGTTAGATTTGCAACGCACCAGGCCAGAGAAGTTTTGCCTACTCCTGGAGGCCCAAATAAAATTAAAGAACTTAGCCGGTCCGCTTCAATTGCCCGGCGCAGAAGTTTTCCCTTACCTAATATATGGGATTGGCCGACAAACTCATTCAAAGAGCGCGGCCGCATGCGCACAGCTAAAGGCAACTTGCTTAGATCAATTTTTTTGTCTTCGATAAAAAAGTCCATAAGATTGACAGGTTGTTCCTCCCTCGGCCGCATCGCAAATTAGCGACAGTCTCGGGATTTTTCGGCCATACAACTTACGTCGTTTTTGCTCCATAAGTTGTGACCTCAAAAAAAATCCCCGCATAAGTGCCGTTGGATTGAATAGTCTGAACCGGTTTAGTTTCAGGTGGGTGCCCAAAGGGCATCCTTGAAATTAGTGTTGGTTCAACAATTATCAAATTTCCAACGAGCACTGCAGGGATATCTAAAGAACTGTTTTAATTCTTGTATAAAAAGTATAGCACATAAGGACTAGAAATCAAGCCTATCTTAACTTAGCCTCAAATTGCTGAGTGAGCGACGCGCAAAGCAAATCATGGGCGGGCTGAATCTCTTTTTCAGTCAAAGTGCGCTCCCCTGAGGCATACAGACATGACAAGGTAAGCCCTCTCCAACCGGAAGGGATCTGTTTACCTTTATAATAATCCGTAACTTTAACTTCGCGTAAAAACGGCTGTCCCTTTTCTTTCAGCAGAATAAGAATGTCTTTAACTGAAAAGCCATCCTTTAAAATAAAACTTATGTCCCGGGTAATCCCGGGGTATTTCGGAAGAGGAGCAAACTTTTTATTCAACTGAACAAAATGAAAAAACTTATCCAAAGAAAGCTCGCAGAGAAAAACATCTTTGTTTTTTATTCCTAACGAATTTAACGCCTGTTGGTCAAGGCATAACATCGAACCTATCTTTTCTTTTTGAATATATATATCCACAAAGTTAGCAGCCTGACTGACAAATTCATAGTCAGTGACACCTAGCCGCTTAAAGATCGTTTCCAAAATGCCTTTAATGTTTAGCAGATTAACTTCATCTTTAACTAGCCCGCTTGCGGTAAAGAAAGGCTTTACCCCGCTTAAAACAATTCCCAGAGAAAGCTCTTCTTGCGGCCCTGTCCCTGCTTTAAAAATATTGGCGATTTCAAATAACGAAATAAACTCCTGCTTTTGATTTAGATTAAAACTGATCGCCCTGCCAAGCCCAAGCAATAGAGTGGGCCTTAAAATTTCCTGATCCTGGCTTAAGGGATTCATAATCCCTACCGGATTTACCCCGAATTCAAAACCTGAATTTGTTAATCCCGGCCGATCAATAAGGCTATAAGTAATTGCTTCGCTTAAACCTAGGCCTACGAGCATATTCTTAATATCCGAAACCAAACTCCTTTGCATGTTTAAAGTTACGTCGGATTTTACCGAAGGAACACTATTGGAAATCCGCTCAAAACCAAAGATCCTGGCGGCTTCTTCAACTAAATCAACCGGTTGTTTTACATCCTGCCTAAAAGAAGGAACTCCTACGCTAAGAATATTTTTAGATTTTTGCTTGGTTTTAAATCCGAGCCCAATAAGAATTTGCTTTACTTTGACAACTGCTAAATTTATTCCTAATATTTTTGAAGCATAAGTAATATCTAAATCGATTTTTGTTTCTTTCGATTTATTTAAACCGCTCAAATTAAAGCTAACTTCTTCTGCGCCACAGTATTCTTCTAACAATTGCGCCGCGCGCAAAGAAGCCCTAGCTACCATATCTAAATCAATACCTCGCTCAAACCTGTAGCTTGATTCACTTGCCTTGCCTATTGCCTGACGGGAGCGGCGGATTATAATAGGATTAAAAAGAGCGGCTTCCAATAAAATATTTTTGGTGGCAAAACTGACTTCGGTATCTTTACCTCCCATTACTCCGGCAACTGCGACAGCTTTGTCTTTATCCGCGATCACCAAAACATCTTTTGAAAGATTGCTTTCAGTTCCATCGATAGTCGAGATTTTCTCGCCAGATTTACCCCTGCGCACAATTATCTTCTCCGAATTCAATTTATCCAGGTCAAAAGCATGCAGCGGCTCGCCTAATTCAAATAATACGTAATTCGTAATATCCACGACATTATTAACGCTGCGGCAGCCTACTAACTCCAGTCTTTTCCTTATCCATTCCGGAGAAGGAGCGACTTTTAAATTTTTAATAATTCTAGCAGAATAAAGGGAACAATCTGTTTTATCTTCGATCTCAATCTTAAAATCACCTTTTGTAGTTTTACCTTTGAGTTTTAAGTCTTGGTTTTTAAGTTTTGAGTTTGTTATGGCGGATACTTCCCGGGCAACACCCAAAATACTCAGCCAATCCGGGCGATTAGAAGTAATTTCGATCTCGAAGACAAAATCTCCTGCCTTTTCCTCGAGGGAAACGACTTCCAAACCCGCCATGGTCAGTTTATCAGCTAACTCCCTGGCCGGAATCTTAATATCAACAAAATCCTTTAACCAATTATAGGTAACCTTCATTTTAAAATTGCCTCAAAAACCTTAAATCATTCTCAAAAAATAATCTGATGTCATTAATGCCATACTTAAGCATGGCGATTCTATCTACACCCATACCAAAAGCAAAGCCGGTATATTTTTTAGGGTCAATTCCGACTTGCTTAAAAACATTGGGGTGGATCATTCCAGAGCCTAAGATTTCAAGCCAACCCTTTCTTCCACAGGCAGAGCATCCTTTGCCTTTACAAATTATACAGGAAATATCCACTTCTGCTGATGGTTCGGTAAAAGGAAAAAAGTGCGGACGAAAACGCATTTTTATATCATTGCCGAAAATAGCTTTGGCGAATATTTCTAAGAGGCCTTTAAGGTCCGAAAATTTAATATCTTTACCCACCATAAATCCTTCGACCTGATGGAACATAAATGAGTGCGACGCATCCACCGCGTCCGGCCGATAAACGCGTCCGGGAACAACGATCGCCAAAGGCGGTTTTTTATCTTTCATCACCCGCACTTGAACCGGCGAAGTGTGGCTGCGCAAAAGCATTTTACTATAATCTTTTAAATAAAAAGTATCGAAGGCTTCGCGGGAAGGATGCTCTAAAGGTATATTTAATCCGGTAAAATTATTATACTCAGTTTCTATCTCCGGGCCATCGACAACTGAAAAACCCATCCTGCTGAAAATCGAACAAATCTCTTCGGTTATCTGGGTTAACGGATGAAGATGCCCAAATTCTTGAGCAATACCCGGCATACCTATATCGAATGATACAGACGCTTTATTGGCGCTGGCAGAAAGTGTTTTTTGTTTTTCCGCGATGATCGAAAGGAGTTTGTTTTTAAGCGAGTTGACCTGCTGGCCGAAAACAGCCCGCTCTTCTTTAGACAAAGAAGGGATAGCGCTGGTTAATTCAGCTACTATCCCCTTCCTGCCTAAATATTTCAGGCGGAATTCTTCCAGCGCTTCAGAAGAATTGATATTCTGAATTTCCGAATCTATTTGGGACAAAACAACATTAATGTCCATGTAACCTCTTGGCTATTTCTTGGCCAGCCCGACTATTTTCTTAAAAGCTGCGCTGTCTTTTACTGCCAAATCCGCCAGAATCTTGCGATCAAGATTAATTTTGGCTTTTTTCAAACCGTTCATAAAAACGCTGTAGCTGACACCTTCGGCGCGGGCTGCGGCGTTAATGCGCGCGATCCAGAGAGCGCGAATCTCTCTCTTCTTGACCTGTCTGTCGCGATAGGCGTATTTTAAAGCATGGAGAAGGGCGCGATGAGCCTGCTGGAACTGCTTGCTCCTATCCCCAAAAAAACCTTTAGCCTTTTTTAATAATCTCTTCTTTCTTCTACGTGTTGCTGTACTGTGGGCAATCTTTGCCATGAGTTACTCCTTTTCTAACCATAAGGTAACATACGCTTAAGGTACTTTGCTTCTTTCTTGTTATCCAAAATATCTCTCTTCCTTAATTTCCTCACTCTTTTCATTTTCTTGCTGGAAGCAAGATGGCTTTTGCCGCCGCGAGAATATTTGATTTTTCCTTTTTTGGTGAGCTTGAATCTTTTTGCAACCCCTTTTTTAGTTTTTAACTTTCCCATTCTATCCTCTTTCTTATTTGGGCGCCACTACCAATGACATAATCCGGCCTTCCATCATCGGCGGCTTCTCCACTGTTCCGTCGGTTTGCACTTCCTTCATAAATCTATCTAAAACCTTTCTCCCCAAATCTATATGCTCCATCTGCCTACCGCGGAAAAAAAGGTTGACCCTCACTTTATCTTTTTTCTTTAAGAAAGCTATCGCTTGCTTTACTTTGGTCTCGAAATCATGGTCATCGATATTAGGCTTTAGGCGGATCTCTTTTAGCTTACCCTGCTTTTGATGCTTTTTGGCTTCCCGCTCTTTCTTCTCTTCATCGTACTTAAATTTGCTGTAATCGACTATGCGGCAGACCGGCGGATTAGCAGATGGCGCTACTTCGACCAGATCCAACTCATGCTGATTCGCTAAATCCAAAGCCCTTTGTATTACCACTATTCCCAACTGATTGCCATCCGGACCAATAAGCCTGACTTGCGGCACCCTGATTCTGTCATTAATGCGGACAAATTTTTTTATAGCAACCACCTCCTATTCTTATCGGTTAATAATATTATTTAATGACCAATACCCAAATTCCAATGTCGAATAAAATCTCAATGTTTCAATACCCAATTAGGAATTGAGTAATTGGAGCTTCATCCGAATTTGGGGTTTGGTGATTGAACATTTTTGCTAGCTATTTCTTCTTTTACTGTTTTTATAAATTCATCCAAACTCATTGTGCCCAGATTACCTTTCCCCTTTTTTCTTACCGCAACTTGCGCGGATTTTTCCTCGCGTTCACCCACTACCAGGCAATAAGGAATTTTGCTTAATTCGGCATTGCGTATTCTCTTATCCAAGGTTTCATTACGGCTATCCACTTCAACCCGGATTTTCTCCTGCGCAAGCCTATCGGAAATCTTTTTGGCATACTCCATTACCGAATCTTTTATCGGAATGACCAAGACCTGAACCGGAGCAAGCCAAAGGGGCAGATCGCCGTTGTAATTTTCAACCAAGGCGCCGATAAAGCGCTCGACGCTCCCCAACAAAACCCTGTGTAACATTATTGGCTGGCGCTCTTTTCCCTCATTATCAATATAGGTCAAATTAAATCTCTTGGGAAGAGCGAAATCGCACTGAATGGTTGCGCACTGCCATGATCTTTTCAAAGCGTCTTTTAATTTAATATCGATCTTGGGCCCGTAAAAAGCTCCGTCGCCTTCGTTGATCTCATAATTTAAACCTTTTTCTTTTAAAGCTTCTTCAAGTGAATTGGTTGCTAGTTTCCAATCCTCATCCGAACCAATGGATTTTTCCGGACGGGTGCTTAATTCAATGCTCACATCTTTAAATCCAAAAACTTTCATCGTATCAAAAACAAAATCAATCACTGCTTTTATTTCCGGCTTTAATTGTTCGGGTAAACAAAAAATATGGGCATCATCCTGGGTAAATCCGCGTACCCTCAATAGTCCGTGCAACACCCCGGCTTTTTCATGGCGGTAAACCGTGCCTAATTCAAAATATCTTATGGGTAAATCCTTGTAACTTCTGGTCTTAGATTTGTAAATTAAAATGTGGCCCGGGCAATTCATAGGTTTCAGAACATATTCCTGGCCATCAATATTCAACATGTACATATTTTCTTTATAATAATCATAATGGCCGCTGGTCTTCCAAAGCCCTGCCTGCATAATGTGTGGAGTGATCACAATCTGGTAGCCGCGTTTTAAATGCTCTTCCTTCTCGTAATTCTCGATTATGGTCCGCAGTAATCCACCCTTCGGATGGTAAAAAACCAATCCTGCTCCTGCTTCCTCATGATAGATGTCAAAGAGCTCTAGCGCCGGGCCCAGTTTGCGATGATCGCGCAATTTTGCTTCTTCCAAATTCTTTAAATATTCTTCCAGCTCTTTTTTACTTTCAAAACAGGTTCCGTAAATCCTCTGCAACATGGGGTTGGTTTCAATCCCATGCCAATACGCTCCGGCAACCGACAATAGCTTAAAAGCTTTAATTTCACCGGTTGATTGAACATGCGGACCACGGCATAAATCTAGAAAACTCTTACCTGTGTTATAAACCGAAATTTTCTCGTCGCCAAGCGCATTGATTAATTCTATCTTGTATGACTCATTTAACTTTTTGAATAACTCTAAGGCTGCTTGCTTATCTAACTCTTCTCTTACGAACGGCTCGTTCTTAGAGATGATTTCGCTCATCTTCTTTTCGATCTTGATTAAATCTTCGTCGGAAAAAGCTTCTTTCTTGCCTGCACTGAGTGCAGCCGAAGTGTCGAAGTCATAGTAAAACCCATCCTCGATCGCGGGACCAATGGCTAATTTCACTTCTGGCCAGAGCTCTTTAACCGCGGCCGCCAAAACATGCGAACAAGAATGCCTTAAAATATCTAGATTCATATTTAACTCAAAAGTTAAAACTAAGAAGTCAAAAACTGCAAATCAAAAGGAAAAACTGTTAATATCAAAGGTCAACGCCCAAAATTCAAAAATAAATTTAAATGACAAATACCAAATGACAAAACATCTGCTTTGATATTTGAGTTTTAGATTTATTTTGGATTTTGAATTTTGTCATTTGTCATTAAACTTTTTGGTTTTGAATTTTAGTTTTACCTTTTTACTTTTTAATGGTGGGCCCAAGAGGACTTGAACCTCTGACCTTTGCGATGTCAACGCAACGCTCTAACCAACTGAGCTATGAGCCCGCGACTTTCTTATTCTTTTATATTTATTAGGTACTTCGTTCGCTATCCACCTTGTCGGTGGATTACGCTCACTTGAGTGCCAATTAAATTTTCCTTGTCGGAAAATTTAATTGGGCAAGAAGGGAGTCGGACCCTTACGACCTTGCGGCCAACAGATTTTAAGTCTGTCGTGTATGCCATTCCACCACTTGCCCGTAAACTTTGTTCCCCTTGCTCCTCGTCAAACCTGGATAAAAATTACTAGGTATCCTCGGAGTAATTTTTGCTTCGCAAAAATTAAGGCGACGAGCGGATTCGAACCGCTGTATAGCTCTTTTGCAGAGAGCTGCCTTACCACTTGGCTACGTCGCCAAAGATCAAATATTCTCTCTTACTTCCTGAACTATTGTTTCAACACTAGCCAAGCAACCAACGCCAACGTCTCCACAAGCGAGCTTTCCGCTTCTGGGCTCAACAAATTTATAGCCTAGAGATTTTAATTTGCCTATATTGGCCTGGGTAATCTTATTCTTATACATATTTTCATTCATCGCCGGAGCGAACAAAACAGGCGCCTTGGAAGCGCAGATAACGCAAGTCAACAAGTCATCGCAGATTCCAGAAGAGATCTTGGCTATAATATTAGCGGTCGCCGGAGCAACTAAAATCAAATCCGCCTTCCTAGCCAAAGATACATGTTCAATCTCCCAAGCCTCCGTAGAGCTAAATAACCCCTGATACACCTTGTTGCCGGAAAGACTCTCGAAAAGAACAGGTTTAATTAATTCTTCCGACTCCTTGGTCTGAATGACGGTAACCGCAAAACCGGCATCTTTTAACCTACGGATTATATCGCAAGCCTTATAAATCGCGACACTCGCAGTCACTCCTAAAATAATACTTTTCTGTTTCCCGGGCATAATTATTCTTTGGCTTTTGTCTTTTTAGCTTCAACCTTACCTTCGGAAATCTCATGTAAAGCAATAGTAGAAGGTTTAGTAGTCGCCTTGTCTTCCACAAGCTTTGGCTGGCCTTCGGCAATCTCCAGCGCCCTTTTGGCGGCTAAATTTACTAGCTTATAAATCGACTTCTCGCTCTTATCCAGCATATTTTCTCTTTCCGCATATCCCATTCCCTGCTCCTCGTTGTTGTATTAACTTCTTATCTCTTTCAATATAATATCTCTAAGTTTTATTGAAGCCTGGGTCAAATTTTTATTTTTTAAGACATAATCGTAGGCGTGAGAATTCTTAAGCTCTATCTCTGCTAATTTGAGCCGTTCATTTATCTCCTCTTGTTTAGTTTTAGCGCACCTGCCTTGGATCCTCCTGCGCAGTTCATTTATCGACGGAATATCAATAAATATAGTAACCGTATTTTTTGGATATAGCTTTTTTAACGCCTTTGCTCCGTTTAGATCCAAGCAAAGCGCAAGGTGCTTTGCCGCCTTCATTTTCTCTTCGAGGAAATCCTTTTTAGTGCCGTAATAATAGCCTAAATATCGGGTCCATTCAAGGATTTTTTTGGACTTGACCAAGCGCTGGAAATCTTGCGGGCTGACAAAGAAATAATCCCGTCCATGGCGTTCTCCTGATCTTTTGGGGCGGGTAGTTATTGATATAGATTTAGCGAGCTTATTTTTTAGTAACTTATCAAGAAGGACATTCTTAACCAGCGTGGTCTTGCCTGAACCTGACGGCCCGGAAATGACAAATATTAAACCCTGCATATTTGCTTGATTCATCACTCTATATTCTGCGCCTGCTCGCGGATTTTCTCAATCAGGCTTTTCATTTTGAGGACTTGGGCGGAAACAGAAACGTCGAATGTCTTAGCCGCCATGGTGTTAGCTTCCCGCTGCATCTCTTGAGCGATAAAATCCAACTCCTTGCCTATCGCCCCTCCCTTAACAAGTTTATTTTTAAAATTGCGGATATGAAAACAAAGCCTGTCTATTTCCTCAGTAGTATCCGTATCTTTTACAAAACTAGCCTTCTCTTCGTCAGTAGTAAGATTTTTTAGTTTATCCTTAAGCGCTCTCTTTAATTTTAATATTATTGTCGAAAGCTCTAATCTTAATTCTTCAGCTTGTTTTCTCAAGTAACCTTGCAGGGCCTTTCCTTCTTTTATGCGCGTTTTGACTAAATTATCAATGGCCGCGTTAACTGCTGTTTTTAATCCCGGCCAAACACTTTCAGGAGAGACCTTCTCTTCCTCTAGAGCCAAAACCCCCGGAAGATGTATCAAAGTATTCATATCCAAGCCATCACTAATCATAAATTCATTTTTTATGCTGTTGATTTTGGTAATATATTTTTTGAGAAGCGCCTTATTGATAAAAACATTTCCTTCTCTTCTTGCGCTAACATTAAGGCTAAAAGTAACTCTTCCTCTTTTAACTTTCGATTCAATAGCTTTTTTGATTCTTTCTTCCATAGAAAGAGACCCTTCGGGCAAATGCAACACTGTTTCCAGAAACTTATGGTTAGTGCTCCTTAATTCCACAGATGCCTTCCCCAATAAAGGGATTATCGTCTCAAAACTTCCGTAACCGGTCATACTCTGAATCATCGTAACAATCCTTTTTTTAAGCCCAGTTTTTTTCTTTATGTTCTTTACGCACAATTTCTTTTTGCGGATATAAATCCACGATTAATTCATCCGGATTAAACCAAAGCTTTATTTCTCTGGCTGCCTCATCCTCGTTTGATGAGACGTGAATTACATTCTCATAAACGCCCGAAGTGGTTATCCGGCCGTATGAGCCGCGGATAGACGTCGGATCGGCTTCTTCCGGGTTAGTGGCGCCTGCCAAATCCCGGCATTTTTTTATCGCGTCCTTTCCCCAATAGACCAAAGCCATAACCTTTTTACGGTCATGCAGTTCACCCTGCAAATATTTAATAATCTCTCCGAAAAACGGCTTATCTTTTAGATGCTTATAATGCTCCTCTGCCAGTTCCCTGGGGACGCGCGCAATCTTAGCCGCAATAATCTCCAGTTTTGTTTCGGATAAACGCGTTAAGATGTTTCCGGTCAAAGATTTCTTAAGTCCGTCCGGCTTGATTAAAATTAAGACTGCTTGATTCATTATTGTTTCCCTCCTCTGATAATGTTGGCAATCCTCTCCAAATCTTCCGGCGAATAAAATTCGATAAAAATATGGCCTCTCTTTTTCATTTTATTAATCCTAACTTTAGTGGATAAGGCATGTTGCAGATCTTCCTCTAAGGCTGCCAAATATGGCTCCCGGCCAGCGCCTGCGACTTTGCGCTTTGGGGCTTTGGGCCTGCGCATCTTGATTAAACTTTCCAACTCCCTTACCGACAGACCTTTCGAAATTATTTCCTGCGTAAGCCTGCGCTGCAGATTTTCATCTTCAATCTCAAGCAACGCCCGGGCGTGCGCAAAAGAAATTCTCCCTTTCTTAAGCTCTTCTTGTATTTCATGCGGAAGCTTAAGCAAGCGCAGAGTATTGGCAACGGTGGCCCTCCCCTTACCCATAGCCTCGCTGATCTTTTCTTGCGTTACTTGAAATTTATCTATTAAATGCTGATACGCATGCGCTTCTTCAATTGGGTTTAAATTTTCTCTTTGAATATTTTCGATTAAAGCGTACTCTAAAGAATCGCGGTCATCAACATCTTTGACAATTATTGGTATCTCTTTGAGGCCCAATGAGTTACAAGCGCGCAACCTTCTTTCACCGGCAATCAACTCATAGGAATCACCTTTGCGCCTGACTAGGAGCGGTTGAATTATGCCTTTTTCTTTGATAGACTGGGCCAATTCATCAATATGCTCCTGAACAAATTCTTCGCGCGGCTGAAAAGGATTAGGCTTAATTTGTTCCGGCTGGACATAAATAATCTCGTTCTTAACAATGGTTTCTTTCTCCGGGATTAAAGCAGTAATACCTTTGCCTAAAGCTCTTCTCTCCATTAAGACTCTCCTTCTGGTTTAACTTGGCTAGATTCTAAAGGTATACCCAATATCTCTTGGCACAACTCTTTATATTTTTGGGCGCCTAGAGAATCTTTATCGTATAGAAAAATTGGCTTGCCAAAACTTGGAGCTTCGGTAAGACGAATGTTGCGCGGAATAACCGTATTGTAAACCCTGCCTTTAAAATGATTCCGGACTTCCTGAATTACTTCTTTTGTTAGATTGGTCCTAAAATCAGCCATGGTTAAAAGAACGCCTTCGATAGCAAGTCCCGGATTTATATTGTCTTTTACCAGCCGGATAGTATTATTAAGTTGACTCAAGCCCTCTAAAGCATAATATTCACACTGCACCGGGATTAAAACAGAATCTGCCGCACATAGACCATTAATTGTAAGGAGCCCCAACGATGGTGGAGAATCAATAATAATAAAGTCGAACTCGGATTTGGCTTTCTCCAGCGCTTTTTTTAAACGGTATTCCCGGCCAAGAGAACCAACCAGTTCAACTTCTGCGCCAGTAAGATCCAGATTTGATGGTGCGATTAAGAGGTTCGGAACTGCGGTAGGTTGAAGCACATCTTTGATGTCTAATTCTTCAAGAAGAACATGATACGTGCTTTTTATAACTTTATGCTTATTCACCCCGCTGCCGCTAGTGGCATTTGCTTGAGGGTCTAAATCAATAAGCATAACCTTCTTGCCCGCTACAGCAAGAAATACTGCAATATTAATTGCTGAAGTAGTTTTACCTGTGCCACCCTTCTGGTTACAGACTGTAATTACCTTACCCATTGATATTCATATAGTTACAAATTGTTCCCCGGGGAACATTTCAAATATTGCATATTTTTATTATCTTAAATTCTCCCAAAAAGTCAAGTATTTATTTTCCACTATGAGCAGTTCCACCTTTGGTAGAATCCCTGATTACACTTACGCGCACCATAGCTGGTTTTGCTCCGGGCATACCAAAAAGCCCCTTGGCTTCTTCAGTAAGAATTTCGATTTTAACTTTACTCCGAGGCAACTGTAATTGTTGAAGCGCTTTTTTAATAGCCTCTTCAACGTTCTTCCCTTCTATCTCTACGCTCTTTTTAACTGTCATTTTGCTCTATTCATTCGCAACTGGAACGCTAGCATCAACATACTATTGGTAAGCCAATATAAAACCAGACCCGAGGGCATCCGGTAAAAAATAATCCCGAAGATAATCGGCATAATTATAAGCATCATCTTTTGTTGTTCAGCCGAAGCTCCGCTAGCTGATGCCGAGGTGAGCTTTTGTTGAAAAAACATCCCCAACGCCATTATTATAGGCAAAATATTAAATTCGTTACCCAACATTGGCAAAGATACTGGCAAAGCAAATAATCGATCTGGCTCGGATAAATCTTTGATCCAAAGAAATTTTGCGCCTTTTAAGACTACAGAGCGCATAAGGGAATTATAAAGGGCAAAAAATATGGGCATTTGCAGTAACAATGGCAAACATCCTCCAAAAGGATTAACTTTGTGCAAACGATAAAGCTCCATAATTTCCTTGTTCATCTTCTGGGGATTATCTTTATACAGTTTTCTTAATTCTTCTACTTTTGGCTGGATAGCTTGCATCTCTTTCATTGAACGCATTTGTTTAACCGAAAGAGGATACAATATAAAGTAAACTAATATGCTTAAAACCACTATAGCCCAACCCCAATTGTGAAATAAACTATACAAGAATTCCAAAGCCTGCAAGAGTAATTGTGAAATGAAGTCAAATGTGCCATAGTATATTATCCCGGCCCAATCAGAATTAATACTGTTAAGCAATTTTAAATCTTGAGGTCCAATATAAATATTAAATAAATGTCCAATCTGACTTTTAGATGGTATAATTATATTATCACTATAGAAGCCAATTTTTGATTCGGAATTGTCCAATCTATCAACAAACGAGCTATAATCCTTCTTAGCTGGTTCAGCAATTAAACAAAAATATTGGTCTCTTAAACCGAGAGTCTTTGTCTTATCTCCGCGATATTTTTTGGCGACAGATAAATGTAAAGATTTTTCCGAATTAACCACATATATATCTTGATAGCGCGATTGCGCGTTGTTCCCTGAGAAATTCAAAACTCCAAGGATCAAAGAAGGCTTGATTGATAAAGCAGAGGAAGACAGGTTTTCAATCGTTACCTGTAACTCTATTAAATAACTAGATTTGGAGAAAATAAAACTTTTTGTAACTCTCTTGAGATTATCTTGCGCAACAAAAACAATTTTCTCAGGTCCACTGCTGGCCTGAACATAGCTGAGATTGATATCATCAGAAAAAAGGCCCCATTTCAGAGGAAAAACATGGTCTTGAAAACCCTTAAAAACAACTTTATTAATCGCGGCATGGGTTTCATCAAAATATAAATCCATATTATTTCGATCTATCTTAATCAGAGAGAATTTGGATTCTGCGGGAAGAGCAGGTTGGTCTGATATTTCTTTGCTGGACTGAACAGCTTCTTTTTGCAGCTCCTTATTTGTTGTAACTATCCTGTTATCAATTGGTTGCATCTTAGAAGTAAATGCGGACCAGCTTATTAAAACCAATAAAGATAAACCGATTGCTAATAGTAAACGTTTTTCCATAAGCTACTCCAGTGGATCATACCCGGATTTTCCGGAAAGGGGGTGACAAGTTAAAATTCTTTTAAGCCCTTTAATAGATCCTTTAAAAAATCCATATTTAATAATTGCCTGACTGGTGTATTCCGAGCATGTGGGATTAAACCGGCAAGAGGCAGGCAAAAAACCTCTTATACAGGACTGATAGATCTTTATCAGATTAAGCGAAACCCGGCTTAACATTAAATCGTGAGCCTTTTTCGGCCTTTTTGCCTGCGCCGCGCTATTAATTTGCGGCCGTTTTTTGTAGCCATCTTACTACGGAACCCATGGCGCTTTTTGCCAACAATATTTGTTGGTGTTTTTAGATTTTTCTTCATCTTTAAGCTCCTTAAACAAGCGTTTCCACTGACGCATAATGCTTGTTTAACTCCGCGCTCTGCGCGGAGTAATTGTTAATTAAGAATGGTTTTTAATTATAGCATAAAAGGGTTTGTCGTCAACCAGTAATTTGGGTTAAAGAATATGGCTATTGACAACTTACCCTTATTTATCCACAATTCCGTCGATAAGCCATTTTTACAGAAGCGACCTTGCTGGCTTTTTTGGCTGGACATATTTGCTAAAGTTTATTTTTCAAGTCGGATACCAGGCTTTCAAGGTTATTTTAATTGACGGGCTTATAAATTATTGTATAATGGTTGAACGTTATCTATTTTACTTGCAAGGTTTTTAGCTTCTGTTATAATTGGTAAATTGGAAGCTGTTGCGGACGATAGCTGCTTTCTCTGCAAAAAGAATTTAACGAAAAATACGGGCTCAAAGACTATGACAAAACAACTTGTATGTTTTCCACAGATTTATCCAAGTTGTGTATAAACTGTTAACAAAGTTAATATGGCCGATTTAAACCAACCCTGGAACCTGGCGCAAGAGAAAATAAAAGAGCGCCTTGGTTCAACTATATTTGAAACTTGGATTTTACCCCTTAAGGCGGTATCTTATGATCAAACCCGCCTTACTTTAGAGGCGCCGGATTCTTTTTTCAGAGACTGGGTAATGAAGAATTACTCTGGCCTTATTGAAGAAGTTTTCCCATCGCTGGGCTTAGGGAGAATCCGGGTAGAAATCGGAGTCGCTAGCCCGGCTAATGAAAACTCCTTCCTTGAAGAGCCTATTAAGAAACAAATAAACCCTACAAGTGACAATCAATACAGTTTAAATTTAAATAACCGCTATACATTTGAAAATTTTATCATCGGTCCATCCAATAGGCACGCCCACGCCTATTCGCTGGCGGTAGCTGACTCTCTAGCCAAAACCTATAACCCGTTATTTATTTACGGAGGAGTAGGGCTAGGGAAAACCCATCTGATCCAGGCGATCTGTCATCAAGCCAAAAATAAATTTGGCTCAAGTATTAAAATCGCTTACTTACCATCGGAACAGTTCACCAATGAGCTCATCAACGCAATACAACATCATTCAACCGGATCCTTTAGACAAAAATACCGGAATACCGACGTATTGGTAATTGATGATGTCCATTTTTTTGGCGGCAAAGATTCCACGCAAGAAGAATTTTTTAATACTTTCAACGCCCTATATGATGCGCATAAGCAAATAATTCTATCCTCAGACCGGCCGCCAAAGGAAATCGCGGACTTGCAAGACAGACTAGTTTCACGTTTTGGATGGGGGCTTACAACTGATATCCAGCCGCCGGATTTAGAAACCCGGGTTGCTATATTAAAGAAAAAAATCGAAAGGGAGCCAGTATCTGTTCCCGATGAAGTTATCTTCTTTATCGCGCAATTGATTAAAACCAACATCAGGGAATTAGAAGGCGCTTTAGTAAGAACCATGGCCTATTCCTTAATGGAAGAAAGGCCTATAACCCTAGATTTAACCAAGGAGGTTTTAAAGGACCTCCTCAGAGAACCTAAAAAGTTAATTACCGTGGATTTTATCCAGCGCTGTGTCGCTGAAAATTTCGGAATTACCTTGAGTGAACTAAAAACCAAAAAGAGGAATAAGAATATTGTTTTACCGAGACAGGTTGCTATGTACTTAAGCCGGGAGTTAACTGATTTATCCCTGCCGGAAATAGGTCAATTTTTCGGAGGTAAAGACCATACCACGGTTTTGCACTCTTACAACAAGATAAAAGATGGGTTAAAAGAAAATCCCTTATTACAAGAAAAAATTGAAGGGATTGTCCAAGTCATCAAACACTGAATTAAGAGGTTATCCAGTATTAAGTTTTATTGTAAGTAGCTAAATTTATTTAAGTTACATGTTTATTAACAAAAATACAGGTACCTTATTACTATTACTTTTTTAAATATCTATTAAATAATAAATAGTAAGGAGCAAAAATGAAATTTAAAGTGGCTAAAGATGTTTTGTTAAGCGGTATTCAAACGGTACAAAATGTTATTACAACCAAAGCCACACTACCCATCTTATCTAATATTTTAATTGAAACACAGCAGGGGAGTTTAAGGCTTACAGCTACTGATTTGGATATAGGAATAAGCTGTGTAATACCTGTGGATATTCAGGAACAAGGAGCAATTACTATTCCAGCTAAGAGATTTAGTGATATTATTAAGGAATTGCCCATTGATGGGGTTAGTGTTACGACTAAAAAAAACAACCAGGTAAATATTGAAACAGAGTTGTGTCAGTTTAAGATTATGGGGTTGGCTCGGGAAGAATTTCCTAAATTACCGGAGTTTAAGGATAAAGAGGTTATAAAGCTGGAGCAGGCCCTGCTAAAACAGATGTTGAGTTTAACTTCTTTTGCGGTGTCCATCGATGAGTCGCGTTATATTTTAAACGGCATTCTTTTTAAGATCAATAAAAACAATCTTACTTTGGTGGCTACTGATGGTAAGAGGTTGGCTATAATCGAAAAAAAGTTAAACTATGTTTCAGAGAGGGATGTTAATATCATTGTTCCAATTAAGACTATACATGAGTTAAACCGTAACCTGAAAGAGGATGGTGAGCTGTCTTTGATTTTAGGAAGCAATCAGGTATTGTTTGATTTGGGAAATATTATTGTTATTTCCCGGCTTATCGAAGGAGAGTTTCCGGATTATAAGCAGGTTATCCCTTCTGTTTCTGAAAATAAGGTTCGGGTTGAAAGGGAACAGTTTTTGTTAGCGGTAAAAAGAGCGGCGTTATTATCCACACCGGATTATCAGGCGGTAAAGTTGGAAATTTTTAAAAACAAATTAGTTGTTTCTAAATCTACTCCGGATGTTGGCGAATCACGGGAGGAATTGGATGTTGTGTATTCCGGGAAAGAGTTAGCCATAGGTTTTAACCCGTCTTATTTAATTGATGTTTTGAAAAATCTGAATGAAGAAAACGTTGATTTGGAATTGACCGATACTGAAAAACCCGGGGTTATCCGAATTAATGGTTATGTTTATATTGTTTTGCCTATGCGCCTGAGTTAAATGGAGAAGATTAAAGATACAATTGAATCCGTAATCAAAGATTTAATGGTTAAAAAAAGCGGCGCAGATGACGAGGGTCCGGAAGTTTGGCTAAGAAAGGTCTTGACAAAAAAGGAGTTGGGGCATATAAAGTTTCAATATTTCCGTAAAGGAATTTTGGGGTTAATCACGGATTCCTCGGTTTGGTTATATAGTTTTAACTTAAAAAAAGAGATTTTGTTGGAGAGGTTTAGGAAGTGTTCGGCAGAGGTAAAGGAAATCCGATTTAGTATTGGAGATTTAACGTGAGTAAGGCAAAATCAAGTAAAGAAGAAATAAAAGATAGTATTAGGTCCGCAGATAAGCCCAAGGCGTATGACGCTACGAGTATCCAGGTGCTTGAGGGCATCGAGGCGGTAAGAAGAAGGCCGGCAATGTATATCGGCGATACTTCTAGCCGCGGTTTGCACCATTTGGTTTATGAGGTTGTTGACAATAGTGTTGATGAAGCTTTGGGTGGCTTTTGCGACACGATAGGGGTAGAGGTTCATAACGATAATAGCGTCACGGTTATTGATAACGGCCGCGGCATCCCGGTGGATATGCATAAGACCGAGCATAAACCCGCTGTTGAAGTTGCTCTTACAACTTTACATGCCGGTGGTAAGTTCGACCATCGTTCTTATAAGGTTTCCGGCGGTTTGCACGGCGTAGGCGTTAGTTGTGTCAATGCGTTATCTGATTGGCTGGAAGTGGAAGTAAAAAGGGACGGCAAGATTTATCATCAGCGCTATGAGCGCGGCAAAACCGTTTCCAAATTAACGGTTATCGGTAAAAGCACAAATACCGGAACCAAAATTACTTTTAAGCCAGACAAGACCATATTCATCAAAACCGAATATTCCTATGATATCTTATCGCAGCGTTTAAGAGAGCTGGCATTTTTAAATAAAGGTTTAAAGATAAAATTAGAAGACGCGCGCGCGGAAAAGGAAGCGGTATTTGAATTTGCCGGAGGGATCGTTTCTTTTGTCGAGTATTTAAATAAGAATAAAAATCCACTACATAACAAGGTGGTTTATTTTGAAAAATTGCAGGATGATATCAATGTTGAGGTGGCCCTGCAGTATAATGACGGCTACGCCGAAACAATTTTTTCTTTCGCCAATAACATCAATACCGTTGAAGGCGGAACGCATTTATCGGGATTTAAGTCGGCGTTAACCCGGGCGATTAATCAATACGCCAAGGCGAAGAATTTAATCAAGAATGATATAGCGATTACCGGTGAAGACGCGCGCGAAGGATTGACCGCAGTAATCAGCGTAAAAGTTCCCAATCCGCAATTTGAAGGCCAGACTAAAACCAAGTTGGGTAATTCTGAGGTAGAAGGCTTGGTTGCGTCGGCAAGCCTTGACGCGTTAGCAAGTTATTTTGAAGAAAATCCTTCTGTCGCGAACAAAATTATTGATAAAGTAATTGTAGCTTCCCGGGCGCGCGAAGCAGCGCGTAAGGCCCGCGAATTAACCCGGAGAAAAGGCGCGTTAGAAGGCGCAGGGTTACCCGGAAAATTATCAGATTGTTCGGAAAGAGATGCTGCGCTCTGTGAATTGTATATCGTAGAAGGAGATTCTGCAGGCGGTTCAGCCAAACAGGGCCGGGACAGGAGATTTCAAGCAATACTTCCAATAAAAGGAAAAATTTTAAATGTAGAAAAGTCGCGCCTGGATAAAATTTTATCTAATGAAGAAATCCGTACTATCATTACCGCACTAGGTACCGGTATCGGTGAGGAGTTTGATCTAGCCAAGTTAAGATACCACAAGTTAATGCTTATGGCTGATGCGGATATTGACGGTTCGCATATCCGGACTTTGCTTTTAACATTGCTTTATCGTCAGATGCCCAAATTGGTTGAAGAGGGTCATGTCTATATTACGCAACCTCCTCTTTATAAAATTAAAAGAGGCCAGCGCGAAGAATATATTCAGACCGAACAGCAAATGGATGAATTGCTTTTAGACTTAGGCCGTGAGGGCCATAAATTGCTGAGATTAAAGGATAAGCAAGATTTTACTGATAACCAGTTTAAAGAGCTATTGAAACTGTTAGTTGAGCTGGATAAGCTGGGTAGGTATTTGGATAAAAAGGGAGTGGATTTTGCAGAATACCTCAGTTTTAGACATCCAAAGACCAAAAAAATGCCAGTTTATAGGGTAAAAGTAGAGGGGAAAGACAATTTTCTCTACTCCGATAAGGAACTCGCCGCTCTTACTGGGAAAGAAGGTAAAGAGCTGGAGCAGGATGTGCTGCAACTTTTTGAGTCCCAGGAAATCGAGGAAGTAGTGACTAAGATTGAAAAGCTTGGGATTGAGATTGAAACCTATTTTAGCAGCATGGTTGTTCCTAAAAGCGGCGTACTTAAAGAATCAGACAAAAAAATAAAAGCAGTTTACCGGATTACCAATGATGGTGATACCAAAGAGGTTTTTGGCTTAAAAGAACTGCTGGCCTATATTAAAGAAGTGGCGACTAAAGGAATGCATATACAAAGGTACAAGGGTTTAGGCGAAATGAATCCGCAACAACTTTGGGATACTACCATGGATCCGGAAAAAAGGACGATTTTACAGGTAAAGTTAGAGGATGCGGTTGAGGCGGATAAAATGTTTACGGTTTTAATGGGTGACCAGGTTGAGCCGCGCCGGCAGTTTATAGAAGATTACGCGCATCAAGTAAAGAACTTGGATATTTAATATGTATACACGCAACGAAAAAATAATTCCAGTTTATATTGAGGATGAGGTTAAGGATTCCTATTTGAATTATTCGATGAGCGTAATCGTCGGCCGCGCCCTGCCGGATGTGCGCGACGGGTTAAAGCCCGTGCATCGCAGGATTCTTTATGCTATGCAGGAGCTTAACCTCGAACACTCTAAGCCTTACAAGAAATGCGCGCGTATCGTCGGTGAAACCATGGGTAAATATCATCCGCATGGCGATGCGGCTATTTATGATACCCTGGTGCGTATGGCTCAAGATTTTTCTTTGCGTTACCCATTAGTAGATGGACAGGGTAACTTTGGTTCGGTTGATGGAGACGCTGCCGCGGCTATGCGTTATACCGAGGCGCGCTTGAGCGCGGTTTCCGAAGAGATGCTCGGTGATATTGATAAGGAAACTGTTCACTTTGGCCCGAACTTTGATTCTTCTTTAAAAGAGCCGTTACTCTTACCGGCGAGCTTGCCGAATCTGTTAGTAAACGGCTCAAGCGGTATTGCCGTTGGCATGGCAACCAATATACCGCCGCATAATTTAACCGAAGTCTGCGATGCCATTATTTATTTAATTGATCACCCCGAGGCAGAGATCAAGGATCTGATGCACTATATTAAGGGGCCGGATTTTCCTACCGGAGGATTGATTTGCGGAAAGACAGGAATTAAAGACGCGTATACTACCGGAAGAGGCAAGCTGGTGATTCGTTCCCGGGCTACTGTCGAGCATCAAAAGAACGGGAAAGACCTGATTGTTATTACCGAGATTCCTTATCAGGTGCAGAAATCCGGGGTGATTGAAGCTATTGCTGCTTTGGTTGATGATAAAAAAATTGAAGGTATTTCGGATATCCGCGATGAATCAGATAAGGATGGTATGCGCATTGTGGTTGAGCTTAAGCGCGATATCGAATCCCAGATTGTCCTGAATCAGCTTTTTAAGCATACACAATTAGAAACCACCTTTGGCATTATTATGTTGGCCTTGGTTGACAACCGGCCCAAGGTGTTAAATTTACGTCAGGTATTGGATTGCTATATTGAGCATCGTAAGGTTGTTATCCGTCGGCGCACCCAGTTTGAATTGGATAAAGCTTTAAGGCGCGCGCATATCTTAGAAGGCCTAAAGATAGCGCTTAAATTTATTGATCGGATTATTAAAGTAATCAGAACCTCAAAAACCGTAGATGTTGCCAAAATAAATTTAATGAAGGAATTTGAGTTATCGGAATTGCAATCACAGGCAATTCTGGAGATGCAGTTGCAGCGCTTAACCGCTTTAGAGCGAGATAAAATTGATGCAGAATACGCCGAGCTTTTGAAGAAAATTGAGATTTGCCGGGCGATTTTAGGTTCGGAGAAAAAAGTCGAAGCGATTATTAAGGAAGAACTGGAAAACTTAAAGAAAAAATACGGTGACCAAAGGCGCACAGACATAGTAGGCGAAGCAGAAGAGCTGGAGGTTGAGGATTTAATCGCCGAAGAAGATGTAGTGGTAACGATCAGCCATGGCGGTTACATTAAACGCCTTCCTGTAGGTTCCTACCGTAAGCAAAAACGCGGCGGACAAGGTTCAACCGGGGCGGATTTAAAAGATGAAGATTTTATCGAACATCTTTTTGTCGCTTCTACCAAAGACTACGTTTTGATCTTTACGGGCAAGGGGCAAGTGCATTGGCTTAAGGTCTACGAAATTCCTCAGGCCAGCCGGACGTCCAAAGGGAAAGCAATCATTAATTTGGTGCAGATGGAACAGGACGCTAAAATAAGTTCAACTATACCGGTAAAGGAGTTTTCACCGGATAAATATTTAGTTATGGTTACCCGGCTCGGCCAGATTAAAAAAACAAGGCTGGATGCTTACGGTAATCCGCGCAAAGCCGGTATTATCGGGATTACTTTGGATGAAGGCGATGAACTAATCGGGGTAGAAATGACTGATGGTAAACAGGAATTGCTTATTGGCACGCGCCAGGGCAAAGCTATAAGATTTGAAGAGGAAAAAGTCCGCGATATGGGCAGAGGCGCTAAAGGCGTGCGCGCGATTTCTTTAGTAAAAAAAGACGAAGTTATCGATATGGTTGTTCCCAGGAAAGATTCGACCATTCTTACCGTAACCGAGTTAGGTTTTGCTAAACGCACCACCATTGACGAATACCGCCTGACTTCCCGCGGAGGCAAAGGCGTAATCAACATAAAGGTTACTGAGAAAAACGGCCAGGCAGTTAATCTTAAGACCGTTAATGATAATGATGAATTGATGGTGATTACTCAAAACGGAATATTTCTGCGTTGCGCCATCAAAGACATACGCGAAACCGGCCGTTCCGCGCAAGGCGTGCGCCTGATAAAGCTGCAGGATAAAGATTGTGTTTCCTGCGTTGCTCCGGTAATTGCCGAGGAAGAAGAATAGAATACGACCCCGTCGTCTAGCCTGGTCCAGGACAAGAGCTTTTCAAGCTCTCGACACGGGTTCAAATCCCGTCGGGGTCATAAAATAAATATGTGTGGCATAGTCGGATACGTCGGA
>Ga0265297_10002099_pt1 | contig 42503 bp, 59 predicted proteins | sample Munlanlwell13791_FD_192502 | JGI IMG/M metagenome (GOLD analysis project Ga0265297, IMG submission 192502) | Leachate microbial communities from a municipal landfill in Southern Ontario, Canada - Leachate well 137-91 | ecosystem: Engineered > Solid waste > Landfill > Unclassified | place... | reverse complement strand
GAGGGAGCGGGTGATGTACTCTCGACATATGGACAACTTTCTGTTACCGCAGAATTGGCTCCCCGCAGCCCTAATGCTATCCTAAAAAGCGCAGTTGGAAAGACTATAGGGAAGGTAACAGCAACTTGAGCTAAGTTGTTTCCTGTCATAGTGCCAGTAACCCCCCACTGAATAATAACCCCGTTTAACAGTTTTTGGTATCCAGATGTAGTTTTTGAAGAGATAAAGTCATCTTCTTCAAGTGCCCTAAAATTCTCTCTTACGTCAGCAGCAATTAAACTTCCGCCTGTCACTGGTTTTGTACTATCATATGCCATTTTTCTTTCCTCCTAAACTCCAATTATTGTTAGATTGCAGACCCCGCCAACAGAATTCCCTGCCAGATTGTATAATTTTACCGTTACGCTGTCTTTAGATTGCGCTGTTATTAACGGAACTAATGCTGTTGCTCCTACCGGCGTTACTGTAATTGCTGGAGTAGTGTTAAATCCATTTAAAGAGATTGTCGTACCACCTGCGGCTATTGTTTTATTTACTTCCTGACCGAATATATTAACAACATTACCAATGTACGACATAGTGTGTAGAATAATTCTATCGCTAGTATCCGTAGTTACTAATTCGACTTTTATCTTAAAGTACCGGAAGGTAAATAAATTTCCAGTTGCTTTATAAGTACTCTCGGTTACCTGTGCCTGTGTTAATGTCTCCCAAGTTGAATCGTCTAAATCAGCATTAGTCCCAAAAGAAACATTGTCCATGGAATACTGTGCTGAAATTGTAACAGAAGTTGACGCCGAATTGTCTTCAACAACTGTATATCGCAAAGCCATTTGTGAAGTCTTAGAACTCCCCATATCCATTGAAGCAGAAGTCCATGACCCTGAAGTGTCAGTCGGTTCATCCCACGTACCGGTGTCCCAGACCGCACCGCCATCATCCCATAGGGTTGCTGTTGCGAGTCTAATAGATGCCCCATAATCCGCGTGTGCGTACGCGTCTATATCACTACCAGACCCACCAGAAAGATCAGAGTCGGTAAGTGTATGCTCGTATTCAGCTCCTGCGCTTAAAACTGTCTTAACATAAGACATTGCTTGGTTCAGATCCCCGTAGAGGGTAGAGATGAATTTGTCTGCCGTAATGGACTGTGCGAAAATAGAACTTCCGTCTATATATGTTGGATGCCCTGCCATCGCCCAACCAGCTATTAAGGAGGCGGCCTGGGCTGCTGTAGTGTCGTCTGTCCACCCCAAGTCATTATTGATTTCGCTCGTGTTAATATCACCTTGGTTCGTTATTGTAATCGACCCTGACATCCGAATCCCATTAGTGGGATCAACCTTGAAAAAATTATCGGCGTCAATGTAAGCAGCATAACCATACTTATCTGTTACATATCCGGCGAACCCGTTAAGATTCCCCTGCCTGAGTATTTCCGTCCCGTCATCATAAATTGATATTCTAAGCGGATTATGCGGAGTGATAAGTATGTAATCTGCGCCCGTCCCTACCCTGATCCTGCCCTGTAAGGCGTTTAGGTCATAATTGTCATCAGGCCCGGACATAACAATCTGCCAGGAGCCGTCTGTGTCATCCTCGGGAACCGTCAAAACGGCAGGGGTCAGATCATCCCAGTCGTTAAAAGTAATGCTGTAATGAGAGCATATGAACTGAATTGAGGCATCGGGATTGATCTTTACGGAGTCCGTCAGAACGGCATATTCCCCGCCGTAGTTGGTGTCATTGATTGTTAAAACATCGTCAGGCTGTAAGGCAAGACAGGTACTTTTGGCCGTAAACCCGGCCTCCGCTTCCTTCATCAGTTTACGTTCAAAGTGAAGCGTCCCTATCCGTTTGACATTCTGCGCGTCCTGGACAAAAGGACACTCTAAAACTTCGTCAGAAAGAACATCGGGGGCACCGTCAACGCCGACCAAAGCCTTTATGAGTTCGTCCTGTGCCTCTCCGTCAGGTTGAAATGCTACATATCCGCTGTCTGCAAGGTCTTCGTTGGCAAGGTCGTGGTATGTAAATGTTCCCTCTCCCTGTTCAGAGGTTCGCAATACCTCCGCCCCGGTGATTGTTTTCTGTGAGGTCTTCGACAGCACCCGGAGTTGTATTGTCTCGCCCACGTCAAGGCAAGAGTGGCACATTGTCAGGAGGGAGGCTAAAACCTTCTCCCGGTCCTGTTTGTACCAAAATGCACCGTTGAAAGTAAGCCCCCATGATGTAAAGGTGACCTTTGCCGCCGCGAAGGTCACGGGGTCAATCATGGCGGATGGAATGCCCATATCTTCAAGGACAAATTCGATCACGTCCGCCGGGTTTGTGAGTGAAACTGTATCTGATCGAGAGAACTGAACCGGGGGATCAAGAACGGGCCCGCCTGACGAACCCCAGAAGCCAGCCGCGTCAGCATCCCCATCATTATCGGAATCTGCAATTATAGCCTGAAATACACGCCAGTCAACAGCGTCAGCATCTGCCTTTGTGGACTGCGTAAAAGCGAAGCTCCCACTGTCCCATTCGGACTTCGCTCCCCATGAACGGGGAGAACGGATCTTATTTATTGTGTATGTATTGTTCGTATTTCCAAGAAGGATAAACCCGCCTTCACCGGTAATATAGACATCTCTGAGCGGAACATAAGCCGTCCCGAAGGGCACCGGGACACAAAGGGCATCGTTATTATATGTCCGATTCGAGGGAAATATATCATCAGGGTTTCGCGTGTTTGGGTAATATCCGTTGAGATATGATTGCAGAAAGTCTTCTGCCGTGATTTTTAGTTGCTGATACGCGGGATCCGCCGTCTTTATCTTGAATTTCCAGCCTGCAATCTTCTTTTCAACGGTTGTATTGGAAAGGAAAAGCTCAATCAGGACCGACCCACCCTTGAAGTCTGCGAAGTCAATCGCGCCTTCAGGATTTGAGATGGTGAACGTGACTTCAGAGGGGGCGATCACAGTATTCTCAGCCATGTTCCGGCGCAGTTCTATGCCTGAAAAATCAGTCAGAACAACAGAGGAAAGGTTTGTTCCGTCATCCCATGATATGCCATCCATCCAGACCACCGCGCCGAGACTACCCGACACAAAGGAATAAATCACACCGTTTGCGTCCTCAATACGGAAAGCCCACTTGATATCTTTGGATGTAGCGGCTACAAGTGCGGCCTGCGTTGCGTCTAAATTAAGCATCTAAAATCTTCCCCTTGAGTCTGAGCGATACAGAGGGAACCCCGAATCTGGTAGCCCCCGGCCCCGCCGTCCTGCCTAATTTCATATTGAATCTCACAACATAAATATGCCCGTCGTGTGATAACCATTTGAAGGTTCGCCCCATGCCATTAGCCTTAACTGGATCGTGGTAGAGGTCAAAAATAATCCCCGCGTCTGATTCTGTGAGCATCGGGAAGGGGATCGTAGCATAGAAGATGGAACCCGTAGAAAGGTTTACCACCTCTTCGGAATTATCGTCGGCAAGGTGAATCTTCTGGTTCTTGAATCCCTCTTCCTGAAAGACCTCCTGCGCTACCAAAGACAGCGTGTAGTCATAATCAGGGACAGCGATTGAAAGAAAATCATATGGTTCGGAGTTCATTAGTTTAACCTCCTGATTGACTTTTGCAGGTCAGGATTCCGGGGTATTTGCTTTGCAACCACATTCCCTATCTCCCGCCCGTCGATACTTACCGGAACATTGACTGTCAACTCACCGTTTGAGCCACCGTCACTTTGCAGGATATATTTAGCAATGGCCTTACCGAGGGAATCGGTGTCAAATTTTACCGTTCTATCCGCAGGAATAACCATTTCCCCTTGGTGGAGCGTGTAGGGGCCTGTCTGAGGCACGTAATCCGTCCCGGTGGCATAGGATCCCAAAGTGGCCGCTGTCTGAAACTGGAGTGCTCTCACGTCCGCCACAACAGCGTCATAGATTGACTGATAGCTGGCAGAGGTTCCGAAAGATTTCTGATACTCCAAGAACTGAGTGGCATAATTCAGATAGTCGGTGACAGTCGCCGACTCCGCGCCGGGAGCCGTGGCTTCGGCAAGCATCGTTGCATATTTGTTTGTCCATGCCGCTTCTGACGATACAGGGGCAAGATCAGAGGTTGAAAGGCTGTCAAGCCAGTCCGTTATTGTCATGTAAAGAGATTTCAGTTCGTCAACAAGGGATGCAGTTGCGTCCGCTGCATTCTCCACAATAGAGTAATATTCGTCAGCACCTTCCGCCCAAGCAAGCAATGAGACGTATGCCTCCTGCCCAGCGGTGGTAGCAAGATTAAGCCCCTCAACAAGTGTCCGGTATCCGTCCCGCGTATCCGGGAGGGCAAAGTTGAGGTCAGCAAGCGCCCCTGTGAGCTGCCCTTGTAATCTAAGATGTTTCTCTTCATCGGAGAAAAACTTGTCATAGTATGTTTCGGCATTCTTACGAAGGGTTTCAAGATCCCCGGCCATATTGATAATTGACTCTGAAAAGGCTATTATTTCAGGGATTGTACCGATGAATGCCTGCCCGGTCATTTCGAGGGTGTCAAGGACGATTTCCTTGTCAATGATAATCCGCGCGGCCGTCTCCAGCATCCCCTCCCCCACCTGCTGGTATGACCTCAAGAGGGTTCCGAAAAGCGCATCCACGGCGTTATCTCCGAGGGCAGAGAAGTATTCCGAAAGAGCATCATTGATTTCATCTGAATCCATGCCCTGAAGGTTGATCTTTGCACCCGAAAAGACATAATTCAGGGTAGCGTTCATGTCCGTCCCGAGGCCAAGGGTCAGTTCAACGAGCGTGGAGCTCATGTTCTGGAAAACCTTATCCAAGAGACGGGAAACGCTCTCGTCAAGGGCCTTATAGGTGGTGTAGTAATAGTCCTTATCGGAATGGAACCAGCCACCGTCTTCATGGACGTGGACATCTGCATATTGTTGAGCGCCTATCCCGCCACCGCCAGCGAGTGAGCCGATGGAGGCTGTACCTGTGGAAATACCGGACCCGGTGACAGACGTTTCAGTGCCACCGCCAAAGATGGAGCCAATTATACTACCAAACCCCTCGCCCAACCAACTACCTAGTCCAAGGGTTAGAGTGTCAAGGATTTTATATGCGGAATTAAAGATCCCGGTGCCAAAGTCCCAATTCATACTTTCCCAATATAGACTTTCCATACTACCGAGGGTGGTTCCTGTCTGTACATAAGATGAATCTATCCCACCCGTTCTGAATATACTCGACACAAGGCCCGTGATATTATCATTCAGATTTTTCATCTCAGAATGAATACCGGACAGTTCCCGGTATTCCATATCATAGGTGTCTTCAAGAAGTTCCCACGCCTTTGATATTGACTCGCTCCCGGTCCCGGCTTCGGCGCCGAGAACAGTACTTGCCGGAAGGGAGGGGGCAGAGGCCGAGGCACTTCCACCACCACCGAAAGATATGCCCGCCTTGCCAAGCGTAGCAGCCATAAGGCCAGCCATTGCGGCGACACGGGCAAAAGCTGTATAAGGGTCTCCCTGTCCCTGAGTTGCGATTGCGACCACTGCCGCCCGTACCGCCGTGACAAGTAGCATCGCCTGTTCTGCAACTTGGAAGGCCATAGATATATCGTGGAGCCTCGCTCTTTCGCTGCTGTCCTCTGCATAGAGGGAGCTGAGACCTTCAAACATATCTGCGTAACCAGACCATTGGTTTTTAATGTGAGAGATTTCGGTATTGTATGCTTCTTCTGCCAGATCGTTCCGGGCCTTTATCGCTTTTGCATTCGCGGCAGTTACATCTTCCCCTGCTTTTATTTCTGCAACCCTCCGGGCCTCAATCAGTTCAAGCATCTTGTCGTGATAAGTGTCTTCAACGCCAATCAGGTCTTTGTAGTAGCTTGCTGCTTCAGCGAGCTTGTTTATATAGTCTTCAGATTCTCCTTTTTCATAGCCCTTAATTATAAGTTGTTTTCTCTTTTCAATCTCTTGATCTGTTGCGCCTGTTTTTGCCTGCTCAACCGCAAGATAAATATCAAGGTCTGTCATGTATTGTTGACGTTTCCATCCTATTTCACCGAGCAAAAGGATTTGATAGTCTTTGCTATATTTCTCCCAAATTTTAAGCTGATCATCTGCGGTCTGTTCTGCTGTCTTTTTGGTTTCTTCTGCCTGTCTATCAGCTTCATTAGCGGTTGCAATGGCTGTTTCACTTGCGACGTATTGGGCTATTGTTACTTTGTCCACCCCAGCCGCCCTATAAGCGTCAACATCTTTCTGAATCTCTATTAAATCTTGTTCATATTGAGACTTGCCTATGGACTGAAGCTCGTAAATATTGTCGTTTATGGCTTTGTTGATTTCTTCCCTTGCCTCTTTTATCTTTTCAGCCGCTCTCGCAATTATGTCAGCCTTATCTTTTTCAGCCTTAGCAATAGCCGCCGCTGCCATTCTTTTTTGTTCGGCATTATCTTGGGCGGCTTTAGCTGCTGCTTTTCCTTCTTTGGTCAAGGATTGTTCAAGGGCAATCTGTTTCAGAGCGAGAGCTTCAAGAGCCTTGTCTGTTTCTTCGTATCTCCGGCGATATTCCATATTGGCATCAGCCGCCGCCTCAAAGCGTTTAGTGCTGCTTTCTATACCCAAAGCAGTCCCCGGGCCATAGAGGAGCATCTTTGCCGAGGTCATTGTCCCACCGAGTTGGTCAAGAAGCATACCCAACCGCATAAACTTAGCTTCAATGCTAATCAGGTTGATACGGAAATTCACACCCCAATCAGACACAGCCTCCTTACTGGCACCGCTCAACTCGCCATTAAGATCAACCAGCCCGTCTGTAATCGTGTCGATTATTTCAGCCAGCGCCGGGGTGAAGGCCGCGCCGAAGAGAACTTTGAGATTGTCGAGGTGCCTTTCAAGGGAGAGCATCTTTTTCCCCGCCGTTTCCATGGCAGATTCATAGGCCCCCTCAATCAGAATCCCCGACTTGATAACGGCATTGACGCGCCCCTGCATTATTTCCGCTTCACTAAGGGCATCTCGCTTCTTGCCAAGAGAGGCGGCAAGGGCTATCTCAGAGGCGTTAAAATCAACATTGAGGCCAATGGTTCGGAGTATCCGAGGCATTCCGGTCTGGAGACCATAGATCATGTGCTCAAAGGCTTGGGAGGAGTTCATGTTACCGATGACAGCCGCATTCTGCGCGATACGGGCAAGTTCCTGAGATTTAGTAAGGTCGATCTGCGCCTGTATCATCCTAGCGAGGGTGTTCCGGCTCTCCACCATGGCGATGCCGGCCTTTTGTAAGCCACGGGCGAAGCCCTCCATCTGTGCCCCAGAGTATCCGGCATTATTACCGATAACCTGCATAACCACACCAAGGGTTTCATACCGGGCGGCAAGGAGTGTGGCATCCTTGATATACTGCGCCATCTTCAGGGCGGCATACGAAGCGGCCAGGGCCATTACAACGGCCTGGAGTTTAGAAAAGCCCTTAGTGACGGAATCTGTGGCTTTCTCAACCTTCTGACTTTTACCTGTCAGGGTGTCGAGTTCTTTGGAGGCTGTGACTACGCCGGAGCTGTCAACTTTTATGTAGAGAGAAGCCAGATCTTGACTCATTTTTTGTTTGCCTCTATCAAATATACCCGGTCAATGGCCTTGAGTGCCGATATTTCCCAGATAGTAGGTTCTGTTCCCGTCAATTCCGCCCACGCCTTGAGTTCTGTGTAACTTATCGGGAGGGGTTGCCCCATTCCCGCGTAATTTCTCCCGCCTGATACTTCATTGAACCACTCCCAGAGGTACGTCACACAATACGGAATCTCGACCGGCTCCAGTTGCTTCGGCGGTTCCTTACCGAGTAGCATATTGTTCCGGGCCTTCTTTTCAAGATGGTCCCGGTAGGTGGTTCCGTCTTCCTGTCTTCTGTTAAGAGCAAATTCATGCTGTGAGTAGCCAACCAGACCGTAACCGGGAGAAAGGTCTTTCCCCTCCCCCCGGTCCGGTTCTCCGATCAGCTCTTGATAAAATTTGCGCGATCACCAATAGCTGTGTCCACCTGCTCCTTGATCCAGGGGAATCGCTCGTAAACCATCACAGCGTTGTCGTAGGAGAACTCAATATCCTTTCCCTCTATGACCACCCCGGACCACGACCGCGTACACTTGGCGAGGAGTTCAAGGCCATCCTGTTCAACCTCTTCAGGAGCCGGGGTCAAGTTCTGAACCCTGAAACCGCCCTTGGTCATCTTCGCCATCCGCTTCTTTTGCTGTGCCCGGCTTACTTTTTGAAATTCGTCAGAGTCCTTGCCGAGCACGTTGATTATGATACCGAGGTCAACGAGTGAACCGGGGTGATATATTTTCACATCGAAGCCCTCATTTGACCCCTTCACGGTATCGATAGTTGACAGATCAATCACTTTTGTCTTTGCCATTGTGTTACCCTCCTATCCTCCTGTTATGTTGTTTGATACTTCCAAAAATACCCGTATGCTTGCCTTATCTTTCCTAATGCCGCTGATGCTATATTACTTCTCCCGTGTTCACTCGAAAGAATTGCAATCGACGCTTCTTTACTCGAAGGGAAACAACCTTCTTCCCCTCCGTTAATGGGAACGCCAATGACAGGCTTGCTCTTTAAAATGGCAGCCGCTACCATTCCAGATGTGTTCGGTCTAAAAAGCCCCATCTTAATTGCATGCGCCATATTCTCTTTACGGGTGCACCATTCAAGATTTTCAGGGCGGTTATTTGTCTTAATGCCGTCTTTATGATTCGTATCAAGGCCTGCCCCAGAATCTTCCAAAAAAGCCATAGCCACCAACCGATGAACATTTACAGCCTCGCGTCTTCCAGGGTAAGCGAGATAGACAACTTCATAACCGTTGCTATCTCGCCATGGGGAGAGGACGCGACCTTTCTTTTTAAGTTTCCCAATAAACCCCCACCGATTCATTTTTCTGACTACCCGGTCGAGAGACCTTATGCGACCTAGAGTACTGGCTTCATAAAGTCCCTCAGTTCCTGGTATCTCTTTCCATTCCTCAATCATATCAATACCTTATCAGCTCAGTGTTGAATCCTGCATTGACATTGACGTTGCCAGAGTGTTCACAGTACAGGTTGTTCCGTCATCCCCGGAACTGTTGAATTTCGCCTGGAAGGGGATGGACTGAACAATCTCCTTGTCACCGTCCTTTGCCGTCCCGGTCAGTTTCGCAACCGGAATTGTGAAGGCTACGAAATCGGCATCCGCATCATCGGAAACCGGGAGAACAACAAAGATTGAAACCTCTGTGCCCGCCCTGTAGTAACCGGGTATCGTGTCGTCTTCAAAAAGGATCGAGAGGTTGCCATTGATCTCAAGTCTGCCGTCCGAGATCCCCGGCTTGATGTTGGTTCCGATTACCGCACCCATGGGCGTTTGGTTGCCCGTGACTTCAAAATCGATGCCCGTTGCGAGGGACTGTTCCACACCGGAAACGAGAACAACCGCCTTGCCGCTGTGGGCCGCCTCGGTGGTCGTGATAGCTGCCGGGCCAGTAAAATAAGGGGAGGCCGCCGTGCCCTTCGGGGTCATCTGAAGTGCAAGCAGATTAAAGTCAATGGTCGGTATCCCGGTTGCGGGGGCCTTGATGGACATGGAAGAGACCTTGCCATCCCAGAAGACTTCAGAGAGGTCCACGTCACTGTAAAGGACTTCGGTCGTGAACCATTCCTCAAGATGGGAGGTTGCCGGTGTCCATGACTTCATACCCTTGACGGTGGTGGTAACTTCATCACCCTTAATCTTCGTGGCGGGCGGGGTTCCGTCGATACCAAGGACGGTCATAACGGTGGTTGTGAGAGCCGTAATCAGGAAGTTATGACTGTTGTTTGTCGCTCCTGTCGTGGTCCACCCGGACATCTGAACGACATCACCGAGCTTGAATCCGTCGGTAATCCATGAGCCTTCAACATCGTCTCTGGTAAAGGTTCCCGCCGCCCCGGTGGTTGCCGCAGCCGCAACGCCGGTATTGGCCGCATCACTTGATCCGGCTGCGAAGTCCTTACGAAGTATCGCCGCCTCAAGCATCTCATAGGTGCCGGGGGTAAGTTCCCCATTCAGAGATCCGGGGTTGTCCTGCGGGCCGATATTGACATCTCCGACCTGCTGATCTGCCCGCATCTCATTGGAGGTGTATTTCTCATTGGTCTGGTTCTGTGAGAACTTCAGGAAGCGCAGATATTGAGCGCTTGCCGCATCGACCGCCGCAATGGTGCCTTGTGCCGACTGTTGCGCGATCACTACCTTTTTGTTTACAGCGTTTGCTATTGTCATGACATTTCTCCTTTTTGGTTATTCTATTTTATGCGATTACTCCTGCGCTCCATCGTATCTTAACGGGAACGTGCCATCGATCACCGTCCGGCCTGCCCTGCCCTATCTCCGGGGTCCGGTCAACCAGCACCTTCACACTCCCGGAGGTCATGGCCGTTCCCCGTTTGAAGGTCGTTCTGATCAACTGCGCCCTCGCCTCTGCCGCCTGGGGGCCTGCAAGAAGGGGATAAAAGAGCGAAATCTGAAATATGCCCTGCTCTCTATAAAAGCCGTCCCCAACGGTCGGATTGTCCGGGGTGGCGGGCATGACATAAGCCGCTTGGTATGCTGTCCCGGTGGTAGGGGTATAGCCGACATTTTCCCAGGCGGTCGCTAACGCCGGTGTCATGGCATTCAGCTTCGTTTCTAGGGCCGCTCTGACGGAGGTAATTGACATTACAGTTTATCTCCCACCTTTTTTTTGTGGTATGCAGTCCAGTCGCCCATTCTCACACCCCAGTACATCCCATATCGCGTGAAATAGCTCTTCCCGCGCACCTTCATTGCCTCAAGAAAAAGATCATCTGCCTCGGAACGTTTGACCACCGGGACAGAATCGGTCCGATACAGATAGTCATGCAGTACGGCCTCTCTGTGCGCCTTATCCCCAAAAAGAGCATAGAATAGGGGAACACGGGGAACGCTGGCGAAGTCGGTTTCAAATCCTTCAGGCACCTTGATTCTCCCCAACTTGTCGCTGTCATAGGTCAGGCGCGATTTTATAACCCAGACCGTATCGCTGCCCCTCTTTAATCGTGCATCAAGCTCTGTCAGGAATTTAGCCATTCTTCTTTTTCCTCTTTCTCTTCTGCCGCTTGGCCCGTTTCTCTTCTTCCTTCTGTCTAACCCTGCCTGTTTTCATCCTTCCATCCATTGCTGAATAAGTTGCTTTGCCCGGTTCGTTACCTGCGTGAACCACCGGCTGTCTTTCATCTCCTTTGCAGCATTTTCATAATGCTTTATCGCTACGTTATGCCGGAGCTTCGCAAACCGGGAGAGTGACCCTTCGCCCAGGTTAAAGGCCATATCGGTCAAGACATCCCTTCGGGCTTCTGACAGTTCATCGAACCCGACAAAGAGCCTTCTTGCCACCGCTTCAGCCACGTCAATATCATGGTCAAGCTGATCCTCTGCCATGTGTTGCAGGATGCAACCGTTATTTTTCAGGAACTCTGCAATGTACGGAAGCAGGGGAGAGGCTTCAAGGTTATGGCCATACCCAATTGTCCTTTTTCCTGCGGGACAGAGGTAGGGCTTCATCCTTAAACCCTCTTCCTGTTTTATGCGTTCTTTTAAGGTCATCAACCAGCCTTCCTTAACAATGTCTTAACGTCATTTGATATTTCCGAGAGCCACCGTTCCTGCGACTTGAGGCTAGCAACAATCCCAGAATGCTCTTTGCAGGGGAAAGCTGCATCAATCCCGTTTTTCCCATTCACCCCGTTTTTACCATCAATACCGTTATGACTATCCTTGACGGAGAAGGTTCTGATGGCGGTTATCGCCACTGCTCCACCGGAAACACAAAAACCTGCTAATGCTATGCCGCTGCCAAGGTCCATCATTGCGCTCACTCCCTTTTTCTGTTATTTGACCTTCTCGGCTGGCACCGGTACCGTTTCCGGGGGATGTTCTGAGCATCCCAGCCGCCCCACGTTATTTAACATATACACATCGGTTAATTATCCACTGTTGAACGTCATCTCTAAACTCACGCCGGAACAATTTACAGTAACCGTAATAGGCCAGAAAGCAGGTCCACAACCGAACCTTTTTGCATTTGACTTCAACTTTTATAGCATCCAAATTCATTTATTCACCTCTGCCGCCGCTTCCCGTACCATGCCCTGAAACTCCACCTTCGTAAGAGCGACCATCCCGTGTGGAGCTTGTTTGCTGTGTCCTTCTTCAAGGGCGGGGCCATAAGGGAGATTGTTGCCGATATAGTAGCTTCTCCCGGCTGTCTGTTTCGGAAGCTCAGCTTGTATCTTAGCGAGTGCCGTTCTGCCGCTCTTGTCGGTTCCTTCAACTTCCCCCACTGGCTTATGGCCTATTCCTAACTGCCAGTTTGCCCGGAAATGTCCCCCAACGTATCCCGGGGGCGGCTGCCGTCTAAATTCCAGTTTAGGGCGTTTCAATCGCTTCGTTCCGGCCTTGTTCATAAACCGATAAGAGGCCCCCAGAGATAACCACATCTCAGGGTTTCCAACCGGAGATTTGGTAATTAGCGACGTGGCAACGTCAATAACCGTTTTCCTCACCACCTTGTCGCCGTTCCCGTTGGCGTGCTGTACGAATTTCCTTATATCGTCGGAAAATGACATCTTAGCCTCTTAAATTCACTTCATAGAGTACCGCTGTGCCTGCCGGATTCATTGTATTGAGCGGGGCTACTATCGTGTAGACCTTCCCCGCCGCGTCTGTGACCTTATCCTCAAGGACCGGAGCCGTCAGAGCCGTTCCCGCCGTATTCAGGGGGGAAAGGAGCAGCTTCTTATCAGTTGCCAGGATTAAAGAGCCGTCTATCTGCCTTGAATCCCAATTCACTATTGCCCCGTACCCGTATTGCGTAGTGGTCGTGTTCGTGATCCCTGCCCCCGGAACATAGGTGCCGGCGACTACGTGCGTAAGGGTGACGGCCTGGCCCATTTCCTCAATGGCTTCCGCTGCGTCAAGGGCTGTATCTGAATAATCAAAGGCCATTTATGACCTCACCAATTCAACCGAGCATCCACCCCTGGATTTCAGGAAGAGGGCCAGCATTGCATCAATGAACTGATACCGCTTTTGCTGCGGGGAGTATTTGTCCCATTCTGTCTTGATCGGGCCGACTGTCACGGCAACCTTGCCTTGCTTCAGATCGGGAAGCAGGGTAGCGGAGGCCGCTTTCAAGGCCAGTTCAGCGCAGGCCCGCGCCACTTCTGTCGGCACCTCATCATATCCGACCGCCCAACTGTCACGGACAACGCCGGACCGGGGCCAGTCAAGGGCTTGATCTTCGGTGTATCTCACCCCTTCCCAACGGTCCCGGTAGGTTGCTGTCATGTAATCTGTGGCTTTCCGCAGGGCCGCTTCACGAACGGCTGTAGCTTCGCCCGTATCAAGAGCCGCCCAGGTCGTAATGCCCCGATTGGAAAAGTAGGTGTCTGCGTCGGCTACAGAGATATAGCTTTCCGCTGTTGAAAGTCCGGTCCCATCTTCGACTACTAAGCTCATACCCTCACCTTAATAATAAGCACTCCCTAAGTCAATCTGCCGCCAGTTTGCGTCTGCAATGGTGTTGGCCGCAATCGCATGATAGATATAAGACGCATCCGCGCAGGTTTCGTTTGCCACGCCCACGGTGCCGTTGACTCCGCCGCCGAGAGTCTTCGCATCAGCCGCCCAGCTTGCATGTGTCAGGGTTTCGTCAATGGCGATGCTATCCCCGGACACACCCTTGATCTTTGCCGTCGCCGTCACTTTGTCCGTGTCGGTCTTGACTGCGGAAACATCGGCGTTGACCGTTGTCCCCGTTCCGTAATGTGTCCCTTCGGTTCCCGCGTCGGTGATGGCCGCGACGAGGTTGTCAATCGAGGCCTCGGCATTCAGGCCAATCAGGACATCGTTTTCAGCGTCCGCGTCGTCGCCGCCGGTCAAGAAACCAGCGCCCGCCCACGAAGCCAGAGAAACATCTGTTGAAACGGCAATCAGATTGCCAGCGTCGCCAATGCTTACCGCTGTCACGGTAAGAATATCAGCAGCCGTCTTAGCCGCCGCCACCGAAGGATGAGCGACGGTGCCGGTGCCGTAGGTTGTGCTTTCGCCCGCGTCCTTGTTGATTGCGGCAACAAGGTTATCAATGGAATCTTCGGCAGTCGCGCCGATGAGAACGTCATAAGCAACGTCAACGCCTTCACCGCCGGTTAATGTCCCCGCGACCCAAGAGGCGTTGGACATATCGGTTGTCGTGACATAAGCGTCGCCCACGTCCCCGATGCTCTTGGCGGTAGCCGTGAACGTATCCGCCGCCGTCTTTGCCGCGTCGATGGTTGTGTGTGCCGTGGTTCCGGTTCCGTAAGCCGTCCCCTCGCCGGAGGTGCAATTCACAGCAAGGACAAGGTTGTCGATGGAGCCTTCAGCATCGCCGCCGATGATAACGTCATTTGCAACCGCCGCGTCATAACCGCCAGAAAGGAATACCGCCGCGCCGTCCCATGCCGCATTTCCGCAGTTTTCGGCAATGGCGATTGAGTTTCCGGCCGTTCCGGCTGTTTTTGCCGTGGCGGTGATCGTTGCGGCGTCTTTTTTGGATAATGTGACTGTTGCGTGGGCTGTTTCGCCCGTGCTGTATTTCGTGCCTGCGCCCGCCGCTGCCGTCGCACAAGCAACGAGGTTGTCAATGCAGGCTTCAGCCGTGGCTTCCACAAGAACTTCGTGGGCAACTGCGTCAAGCCCGCCCAGTAAGGTTCCTGCCGCCCAGCCAAGACCGGGAGAGAAATCGACGGAGGTTATCGCGTTCCCGGCGGTTCCAATGGCAAGGGCTGTCACGTCAACCGTGTCGCCCGCTCCCTCTGCCGCTGTAACGAGGGTATGAGCGACCGTCCCTGTTCCGTAGTCGGTGCCTTCGTTCGTTCCGGCCCCACCGTCATAGGTGATCGCTTCAACGAGGTTCAAAAGGGACTCTTCCGCGTCCGATCCGATTTTCACATCGTAAGCGAGGGCCAGCGTGTCTCTGAATGTGTAGGTAATATCCCCAATGGTGACCCGTGCGCCGTCCTGCGGGTTCGCCGTGGCGGTCAAAACACCCGTGGCTTTCGCTTCGGTCAAGGCCGTGACGAACTTATAGACGGTCGTGTCAACGGTCACCGTTTCGCCGTTCGCGCCCACATTCGAGAAAGCAAGTTCTTTAGATGATGCAATAGCGGCAATCTGGTCACGCCAGCGGTAAATCTTTTGAGCCGCGCCGGTTCCCAGCGTCACAATCTCATTGTCAACCGCGTTGCCGACAAGGGTCAAAGCGCCGGAGGCTTTCACGCCCGCCGCGTTAATGGCTTCCTGGAAAGTGTAAACCCGCTCGTTCGCGCCGGTGCCGATGGTGACGGTTTCATTGTCAACCGCGTTGCCTGTGAACGTCAAAGCGCCTGATGCCGCCGCGCCCGCTCCGATTGCGTCTTGGAATGTGTAGGTTTTCGCGCCGATCTTCACCGTTTCCCGGTGTAAAGCGTTTCCCCCGGAGAATGTAAGAACCTTCGAGGATGCAACAGCGTTCACGGGTGTTTTTTCGGGTATTGCCATCGCGCCGGTAAAAACCGGATTAGCAAGGGGAGCATAGCCGGACAAATCCTGATTATCTGATCCGGCGGCATGAACATTAGCCGCAAGCGCCGCCGATTTTACGAGGTTGCCGGATGCGTTCAATTCGGCCAAATAGCCGGTAGGATCGGGCGAGGCCGCTACTTTGTCCGCCTTGCCTGCTACCAGACCAGCCGCCGTTCCAGCCGCATCGTAGGACGTTGCAGCGGTATAAGCCGCCGTGCCGAGTCCGAGGATTGTCTTGACCTGTGCTAGGGTTTTCTTCGCCCAGGCGAAGGGGTCTGCTCCGGCAACGATAAAATCATTTTCTGCCGACGCGGGCAGAAGGTCGGCAAGAGTATCAATGTTCGTGGCCGGTATGATGTCCCACTTGGTCCCGACTGCCGCATAGTTCCCGGCACCTGTCGAATCGGTATTACAGATCGCTATGTCACCGACTGCAACCGTGGGGCCGGTCCCGCCTATCGCACCCGCCGCCGTGATTTTATAGAGATCACCTTTTGAAGCTGCGGGGAAGGTTGCGAGGGATGATATGACTCCCTTATAGGTCAGAGCATCGTAGGAAGGTAGCGCCGCCGCAATGGCCGCCGTTAATGCTGCATTAAGAATTTCGCCGCCAACATATAAATTCCCGGTAATTACCCTGTCGCCCCTGGTCACAGTACTCATGATATTTCTCCTTTTTGTTCGTGCTGGCAGTAGTTTTCAGGATTGTCCAGCGCACAACCCATTTGTTATTAGGATGCCGCCGGGAAGCCCTCACCACATCGGGGAAGGTGCCGACGAGGTTACACCGGGAGGGGGCGGCGTGATTAAAAGACCTCCGGGCGGCAAGGGGTTACTCCTCGCTTTTTAATAGTGCCTCTACCAGTTCGGCTTTCTTCATCTTCTTGCAGTCCGGTATTCCAGCCCTCTCCGCCTTTGCCAGCAATGATTTCATGTTCTCGGACTTGAGCTGCATTGCCTTCCCGTCGTCTGATCCCGACTCCAGGGCCGCAGCGTCACCGATTGCGTTACTCTTTTCTGTCGGCGAAGCAGACCACCTGGGACTTGCAAGAAATTCCTTTGCATCGATCCGGTGACACGTCAGAGGATCTCCACCGTTCTTCATGTCGTATATTGTGACTATTCCTGAATCGGTTGCCATTACGTCCTCCCGTTAAGGCCCCGGAGCGCGAAGCCCCGAGGCCGTTGTGGTTTACTTCCGTTTGATAGACAGCCAGATCGTACAGGTGATCGTTTCTCCGGTCCCGTTTACGATCTCAATGTAAGACCGCACATAGCGGAAAACCTCGCCAGCCAGTTCGTTGCGGAAGGGAACAACGTATCGTTCACCTGCCGCGCCCTGATCGCCCGTGGTGGCCGTGGCGTTGGTCAGCAATGTACCGCAACCAAGCTCAAGCGCCGCAAGGTTACGGACCGCGCCAGCGGTTGCAAAGGTAGCGGACTGCGCACCCTGAAGGAATATCTCATAGAGCAGATCCTCTGCGGCACCTACCTCAATCGCGTCAATGTCAACAATCATATAACCTTCGACAAGGCCATCCCCAAGGTCGATGATCTGCGCAACATCCAGCACCGTTCCGGCCTGAGATGCCACGATTGCAGAAACCGCCCCTGCACTGTTAAGGGAGTCCTCCAGCACCAAATTGGCATCAAATACAAAATCGTCTTTTAAATATGTCGTCATTTTATTTCTCCTTTTCCCTCAATATAGTTACGCGGTAACTGCCGTTGCGGTTGAAATGTTCCACAGCCGCGTTGCAGCCCTCGGATGATACAGAGCCATGCCTACCAGCCATTCAACCAGCGTCCGGTAGATCACCCCGGAGTCCGTCAGGCCGAGGTCTTTGACTTCAATCGCACCGTTCTGGATACCCTCGACCATGCCGTCACCGAAGGACACGACATAGAGGCTGGTTGCGTCCGAGTCACCATCACCTGCCGTCTCTGTCAGGGGAATAATGTCGGTATTGGTGTTGTCCTTGCCAGCGACGAGAATCGGCAAACCGGCATACTTCATTACCTGCCGCCCCCAATTATCGATTGTCTCTGTGATATGAGCGCCAACGCCGGTCGTGGTTGACCTGGAGGCCGCCGTTAAGAGCCTGCGGAGTTTTGCATTCATAATCAATGCGTTGGGGCTTTCCGTTTGGTCGATGGCCTCATCCAGCTTGGTGAGGGTCAGAGCCCCAACCGAATCGGTCAGGCCCGAGGTGACACAAATCTTCTGATCGTTGGCAAGGCGCCTCTGCAACCCATCAAACTCGCGGGGGTCGCTCTGTGAATCGCCCTTGATGATCATACGGGAGATCTTGAGGGAGAGGGCCTTGATCTTCATGGCCTCATGCTTCGCCCGGACTGCGCTGCCGAACATCTTGATCAGGGCGCTGTCCACATCGAGGGTTCCACCGGCGATCTTGAGGGGGTCGTGCATCGGATTGATTACACCCGCGCTGGCCGTGTACTCTTCATTGATACCACGGAAGGCCACTCCAGGCAGAGCCGCCTCCTGGTCGTAATCGACCCCGCTGCCCTGGACCGTTTCAAAAGTCATGGCATTGAGGATCGGACTGAACTTGGCAAACAGTTCGATGATTGTGCCGCGCTTGGTGTTGAGCCCTGCGCCTTTGGCGTACTCTAAAAGTGACATTCCCATGATATTTCTCCTTTACTTGGTTTTTGAATAAAAAAAGCCGGACGAAAGGTTTGTGACCTCAGGTCCGGCTCAGCCGTTCTACTATTTCCCTCAGGGAAGTAGTCTAATTTTTAGATGATGCTGCCTCAGCTTGATTGATCGCTCCAAGTCGCGCCTGCGGGTCCGCGATCTTCTCAAACTGCCCCGCATTTCCTCCTGTCCCGCCACCGTTTGCGCCACCGCCTGAGTTTACCGGGGCCGCTACAAACTTCTTTCCAGCAGGAGAGGAGAGATATTCATTGACCGCTGTAGCTAATTCTTTATCTCCAAACATCGCCTTGCGCGTATCCCCCTCGGCAATGACAGAGGCAACAGATCCAAATTTGTTTGTAAGAACGTCAATATAATCTTCGTCCTTTACGCCGCCTTTGATAAGAATCCCCTTCAGCTCACTTTCCACTAAATACTTGCGGGTGAATCCCGTTTCCCCCTCAAGGGTTTTCTTGGTTTTCTCTGCCTCAGCAAGTGCCGCCTTTTTGCCCCTCTCTGACTCAGCAAGTTTGGCCTGAGTGTCTGCAAGCTCTTCCTGAAGGGCCGCATGAGCATCAGGGTCAACCTCTTGCCCACGGCGAGCCTTTTTGAGTTCATCCAAGAGCTGCTTATTCTTGGCCTGCTGTGCGGCGGTTGCCTCTTCTACGGCCTTTTCTATCTTCTCCGCCATCTTCTCTTCTGCTTCTTTTTTTGCTGCCGTGATCGCTGCCCTTACCTCTGGATCGTTTAAGTCTGCCATTCTTTTTCCTCCTCAGGAGATGGGCTCAGCCCCGTTCTTATTGTACGGCTCTATTTTCTGACATAGTTTTCATTCCGTCAAGCGGTTTTCAGCGGTCGCCCTTTTACAATCACCCATGCTATCTTTAAACGGTCCTTGAATGGGGCAGCCACGAGATCCTTTACAATCTGCTGCGCGATATTGCCCCTTGCCCGCCCCACGTCCCGGTTTATCTTCTTGATGATCTGGTTGCGGTGGCTCATGTGGCGACCCCTGGCTCGCTGTCCTCTTTCCTTCCCCCGACGCTCTTCATCCCAAGTGCCGCGCACCATATCATCCCGATTGTGCGAACAAGCTGTTTTTTCGTGTCTGAGTCAATCTTGACATAACTGTACGGTAGGCGGCAATTATCGCACAAGGATTGACCTCCGTACTGATCCGTGATTATCGCTGCTTCCTGCGCTTGCTCTACTGCAAATTTAGCGGCGATGAACTTCGGGTCGCCATTGACAATTTCGCGCTTTTCTTTTTCTAACTCGTCACATTTTTCTTTAAACTTAGCCTCAAAATTATTTTCTATCTCCCTCCGCTCTCTAAACTCCCATTGTCTTATGGCGTCTTTCACCGCCTCCGCCACTATTGCCTCCATCGCTTTAGCTACCTCTTCACGACTAATCTTGTTACTTTCGAGTTTCTTTGATAATGGTACTAACCGACTCCTTAGGCTTACGTTCATCTTCCCTCCTATTTTGCTTTTAGTTGTGCGAGATTATCGCATATAAATTGTTTTATTGTCAAGTAATTTGTAACCACCTAATAACAGGCTTATTTATTTTTAATAAAAGTGAAAATAATTGCATTTTTCCCTTGACAAACCGAACCGCTTGAGTTATATTGTAATCAACAAAGGGGAGGTAAGAGACAATGAAAAAAGAAATCACATGGACACTGAGCACGGGCAAAGAAGCAAAGGTAACGGTAGAGCTGCTCACAAGCGAGACCATAAACGCAGACGGAATCAAAGTCGCAGTCAAATGCTGCAAGATGGAAATTATGGCAAGAGTCGAAGGAGTCGGAATCGTCGGAAGCGGTCGCCCCCAGAAAGCGCAAACAGCCGCCGCCAGAATCGGCAAGCTGGGAATCACCCGCGAGAACCTTGATAAAATCAATGCCGCAATTGCAGAGGTTGAAGCAACCCACGAATGGAAAGAAAAAGAAGCAAAGGCAAAAAAAGCAGAAAAAGAAAACCGCGAGTATGAAGCCCATCGTGCCAAAATGCGTAAGGTTATGGGATATTAAAACCAAACAGGAGGAGAATGGCCATGAGAATCAAAGACGAAAATGGAAGAATAGGGGTTATCACGGGAGAAAGAGAAGGTGGATATTTTGTACGCCCTGAAAATACCAAGTATAAAATAGACGACAACACCGGAATTACAGGAGTTTCAAACGCAACTTTAATTACAGCGACATTCTGGAGTCTGAGACCGGACGGGACATTGCACGGGTTATGGTTTGACTCAAGACTGGGAGACTTTAAAACCGCAAAGATTATCCTTGATGCATCACAAATGGGTCGCAAGGGCGGCTCTGTAAAGTCAGAGCGTAAAACAAAGACAGCGCGCGAAAACGGCAAGCTCGGCGGAAGGCCGAAAAAGGAGGGGGAGAGATGAAGACAGCAAAAGAGATGGCAGACGAGATAAGAGCATCAGGGAGCGACTATGTGACCTACGGCGAAAGCGACTTGGGTATACCGATCAAGCGAGAAGACGCTATCCTTGACATCGAAAGTATGGATGATGAGATGATCGGCGAGGGGACCTGGTACGAGTGCGACAAGAAGGGTAACGTAACCGAATGACGGTCTAACAACGCTAGAGCAAAGGTTTCCGGCGGGGCTTCGGCCCCGCCTTTTCAGGAGGTATGTATGTATAATGTGACCCAAGAAGTATTTAAGACATTTTTGGAGAATCAAAGATTTGCTACGCGGGATGTCCTACCGCCTGAGAACATCCCTTGTATAATAGAATTTAGGAGAGGTGACATCCTCAAGGCAAAGGTCGAAGTGAAAAACTTCAAGGAGCTTCGTCGGGCATTGGATGGGGTCTCCGTCACCAACCCGGATAATAAATACTGGATACGGGGGAATGAATGGGAGGTTGACCAGAACGGCCAGCCTATACAGAAACTATCTTATTAGGACTCTAGGGGCTCGTAGACATACGAGCCCTTTTGTCCGTCTATTATGTGGTCGTGGGTTACTTCTCCGAGCAATATTTCCTTGGGGATATCATCGAAGGCCTTACAATCCGGCCCCTCAATATTAAAAAGATAATGTTTGCATGAATTACAAGTGATCTTAAATAGTGGTTCGTTGTTTCCTATAATGTCGCCCATTGTTTACCCCTCTTTTATATTCTTCATTATACCCTTTCCTGGACTATTTTTCAACTAAAACCATGTTTATTTTACCAATACCACCCTTTTCAACTACCTTGATTTGCTGCACATTGAATAAAGAACCCCTACTAAACAAGATTTCTTTTTCTGCCTTTGCATCACTTAGGGCTTCAACTAGTACGCCGTTCTTTCCCCTGATTGTCATTTCAACTTGATATTTTGCTGATCCCTGGAAGGCTGTAGCAACCCCCTTTGATTGTGATGTGGACAAGAAACCTTGGTCTATGAATTTGCTTCCCTTCTTCAAGGTTTTCCATTCATTAAACCTTGCTTGATCGAGCGTAATTCCCCTATAACTTTCTGCTGCTACTTTTGGGGCTGTTTTCATAAATCCGTCAAGTTCTTTGATGGTATTAGAGGCACCCTCCGAGATTGCCTTCCTAGTCCCTCTCAAATATCCGTTAACCTGTAGGTACTGGCCCCCAGTATAATCAAGCACAGCCTTCTTTTGTGCATCTGAAATGATATTGCTGGCTGTGTTTTCGCCCAACTGTTTCAGACTCAAAGGCCGCCCGTTTTGATTGAGCAAATCCTGGAGCGTTATCTTCCCATCTCTCCAAAGTTGAGCGCGCCCCGGCCCCAGGAGATTGTCAACATACTCCGCATCGTGCCTTTTCAGGAAGCTGTCAAATGAAGTGTCACTCGGTATCTGCCCCAGGTCAGAGGCGCGTGTTCCCTTGGGTTCATCCACATCTATACCAAGTTCCCTGTAGCTCAGGGTGATAGGGACAAGCAGGCTCCGGCAGTTATGCACTATTATCCCCTTGCTTTTTGATTGCGGTTCTGTTATGTTTACCATGTACCAACCAAAATCACTTTGGAGGTTATAAACATGAGACGAGTATTTTCTGACAGTGACATCCTTGATCTTCACAAGGCCTAACTTCCTTACAATCGCTTCTTTTTCTTCTTGACTTTTGCCAATCGCCGTGTTAAGATTCAGCCATGAAAACATGTTCTGTATGTAAAGTTCGTCCCGTGAAGTACGGTCGGAAAATGATGTGTGGCTCGTGCTATGAGCAACAGCGTCCGAAATCTGCAAATGAGATAGATTCTCGCCTGAAGGCAAGCCGTCGTTATAAGGAATCGCACCGCCAACAGATACAGAAGCAACAGCAAGAAAGCCGCTGGTGTTCAGTTGAAAGCGTCGAACACCGGCGCGAAGTTGAGCGGAAATCCTATCAAAATAACCGTTGCACCAGGCTTGACAAGATTCACCAAAAGAGAGCAATGTTCTTAGGCCTCGCAGTAGAACCGGTTGACTGGCTTGCAGTTTACACCCGTGATTCTGGCTTGTGCCGTCTATGTGGTTCTCCTGTGAAGTTTGAAGAAATGTCGCTTGACCATCTGGTTCCCCTATCAAAGGGCGGTGGCCATATTTTTCTGAATGTTCAGTTATCTCATGCGACTTGCAATCGGCGTAAGAATGCGCAATTACAACCTCCCCCTCTTCCATCCCATCTCCATGAAACATTGATGGCGATTGTTTAACGCCAGGGGCCGTCATGCCGCCAGGCATCAAGAGAGAATCTCCTATATCCTCAATGCGGGCTTTCATGTGATTGTTCTTTGGGTTGATAATCGAAATGACAGCCTCGGTGTCATCACAAAAAACGAGATTATCTCCCTTCTTGAGCAAACCAGCCTTAACCCATCCATGATCCGTCAATACAGGGTGATTTGGGGTTATAGTAACGTCATCTATTCCGGTAATGCTCAAGACGACGACTTCCCCGTCAAACCAGCGTTTGTATTGCTTCGAGACGCCAGCGGCAGATACTACAGTGTTGCCGGGTAAGCAGTTAAAATGCAGCGGTGGCGGCTCAAAGGGAAAATTCCCCTGTATCGGGTTCCCTTCAAGATCCCACTCGGCGCCACTATGGGCGACGCAGGTCAGAGAGGTGTGGCTGTCCAGGGTAGCAAGAAAACGGGTTCCCTTCACGATATCGTCATTCGCCCTGAACGTAGCCATACGCGCATCGTTCGCCACCTGCATCACAGAGGAATGGACAAGTGCGGAGGCGTTGCGGCGCGAGACATCCATGATACCGGGAATGCCAAGTTTCTTACTGCCGGCCACCCTCCGGATTATCTGTTGCAGCGTTTCGTTCTGCGCGATCCCTTGGCGTACCTGAGACGCAAACTTGAATTGAAGATCTTGGCTTTGTTTCGCCCACCATGCAGAGGTAGGAGCCCCTTCTATCAGGGATCCATTCACAAGGGCTTTCAGGGCGGCTTCGGTTGGCAGGGAGGCTTCAAGTCCGATCTCTGCGAAGGTCTGTGCGGTGAATTCGGCTTCGTGGCGGGCAAGGGCCTTGGAATCGACAACAGCGCCCATGTCGGTATAGCCCTTGTCGATAACCTCATTGGCCTGTTTCAGCACCCTTCTCTTTCGGGCCTTGCTGTAATCGGATAATCCGTTATTGAGCTGGGTCTTGAGTTCCTTCTGCATCTTGACGAGGAGGGTTGTGACTTTCTTCTGCTCCCCGGCGGTGAAGCGCAGGAGATTCACCTGGTGGCTCAGATATTTGTCTGAAAAGTGGAGGTCTAGGTTATTCACTGTTTTATTATCCTCGGCACGGTTGACCCGAACACTTCAACCATTGTTTCCCCTGATTTAAGAAAAGGAATATCTTCTATCATCCCAGTTACAGGGTTCTTCTACCTGTGTGATATACGTCTCATTTCCCTTTTCCCATCAACTTCAACTACCATCATGTTTACAAATTTCGGACCACCCATATCACTCCTCCCCATCCGGCATCGGCGGTTTCTTTGAGCCGATCCGCGCCTGTTCATCTTCGAGCGTCACGTCACCATGTATCATTTCCCGGTCCTTGAAGATATTGAAAAGGCCTTCATCGCTGAGCCCCGGTGCTCCCATTTGCCAACCAGCGAGCAGGGCCGTAAGCTCTTCAGGGGTCATGCCAACGGGCAGGAAGTCACGGTTGAGTTCAACCGACCACTTGCCCGGAGATCCCGCCCACTCTGCGAAGGTGTTGAGCGCCTTTGTCAGCCCGATTGATATTGTCTGTGCTATGGATGAAAGTATGGAGTTCTCCCCTGCCCTGTGGATCTGGGCGGTTTGGGATGTCTCGCTGTCCTTTTTCTCGGCGGTGAGGAGGCGGGCGCCGAGGATAGCCATTTCCTGTTTCATGTCTTCAAGGGCTTCACGCAATCCGTTCAACCCCTGTCCGGTAAATTCAACAAAATAAGCCTTCGCCTCTGGTTGCGGTAGGCAATTAGCCGTTTGACTGCCGATATACAGCTTATCTGTGGGCTTTTCCGGCGTGTACCCCGAAACAAACAATGAGGGCAACCCTGTATAGTGCAACCCGTGTTTATAGTCGGCATCCATCCGGTAGTGTGCCAGATTCAAGTCCACCAAGTCAATCAATGGCGGTTCATCTATCTCCGGTGTCGCATCGTCAACCCCCATAAAGTAAAACGGGATATACGGCAGGGGCTTATTATTCATCAGGGGGAAAAGGTCGGCACCTACCTGCTCTTGCTCCTTGCTCTTCTCTTCAATCCTGAAAACCCGGACCCGATAGACACGGCCCCCTCCTTCGCCGGGTTTGTCCACTTTCTTTCGCCTCACAAGATCCAGCACCCGGTAACGTGTCTCTGTCTTGTGCTCAAACTCATTGTCCGGAGGCAGCGCGGCATCTTCTTTCAGGACCACCATGGAAACCACTGTCGCGTTATTGATACGTTCCGTTTTCCAGTTGATAATTGACTCGGCACTGTACCTCTGCATCGTCGGCCTGATCTGTAGGGCCTCTGCATCTGCCTTGGTCATTCCCGCCGTACTCTGTGAGGAGAAGTCAACGAGAATCCCCATTCGCCCGGTTGTCAGGATTTCAAGGGCCGTCTGTTGCGCGAATATCTGGAAGTCTATTCCGCCCATGGTTACATCTTCGAGCATCGGTTCAAGGGATTTGGCGGCTTCAACCACCGGGGGCTTGCGGAATATGAGACCCTTCAGGGCATCGACAGTGCGCCATACAGCATTGAAGTATGATGCCCGGAGCTTGTAGGCAGCATATTCCGTTTCGTCTTGTTCTTTCAGGCGGGGGAGGTACTTTTCCCCGGCGGCCTTCACAGAATCCCCGCCCGCGATACAATCCCTGCATCGTTGCCACTTGCTTGACACTCTATCGTATTCAGGATGGTGGATCTTCACACTACTTGACATAGCTTCTCCTTTGCCCGTTTCGTTTCCCATGCTTTATATGCCCGAGCGCTCCCCCATTCGGCACGCGTAAAATCACTTGCGGGCTTTGCCTCAATCCTCAGTCGCTTCTTTTCCTTTTCTGCTCGCACGTCAACAACAGCACCGCTTTCATGTCTGACTGACCATAGCTTTTCAGCGGCGGCGCTCATCCGCGCTCTTGTTTCAGGGGTATGTTTTCTCCCTGTATTCGCCGCTGATATTTTCGCCAGAGCTTCCGGCGATAGTGGTTTTCTGGATGGATATTTCTTGCCCGTCCCTGCCAGCCTTATTTTCTCCTTCGCCTCTGCGGTATGGTGTTTCCCGTACATGGCGTGCTTTTCGCCCGTCTGGGCTGCGCTCATTTTTGCTCGCGTCTCTGGTGAATGCGACAAGCCCCTGAAGGTAGGCGGGTCGTAGGCTTTAGGGATGATGTTGTAATCAGCTCTTATATCAATATGGGCCTGTTCTTTTGCGATTAAGTCAACAGGTTCGCACAGTTCGATAATAGAAAAAGTGAAAGCCTGCTCGCCGTCCCTGACCCATGCCCGCTGAAGGTGAATGTTGGGATGTTTGCCTTTCGACAACAGCCTTTTGTGACTTCTGAATCGTTTTTCGATATTGCCAGATGACCCGACGTATCGTTTGCCGTTGGTCGTGTTTGTAATGGAATAAATACCCGATGTTTTCATGTTTCTATTCTACCTTAACCGCCCGAAAAGTCAAGTGTTTTGTGCTGTTTTGGGTCTTTACCTGTGAAGCCATGTTTTCTCCTTATATTCCGACGATTTTCAATCTGCTCATTGGCCGGGGATTGCCTTCCAGTTTTTTCAGGTCGGTCAGTTTGCGGTATTGCATCGCGCTCCTTTTGCCATGTTGTCTTTTGCCCAAAGAGGCTGAAGATTATCAAGGGCGTTGATTATGGCCGGGTCGGTAATTCCGTTTTTTATGAAATGGGCAAGTGGAGTCTTGTGATCAATGTGCCAATCTCCGTAATTTTCCCACGCCATCCCCTCTTGAAATTGGCTTTCAATTCTATCTACAAGCTGAGCATACGAGTAGGGAAGATAGTCTTGAGTTCGTTTATATTTCACCTGTCCCGCAACCCCAAGAGCGCGGTGGAGCATCCGCCGGCAGATCAGAGACATTCTAAAAACAGGGTCAACCTGTGCCCGTTTCTTTCTCCATTCCCTCTTGTAACTTGTCCGCTCTGTTGCGTGTTCTGCCTGATATGCAAGCGCCTGCTTCTTAATACGTTCCTTGTTTTTTTGGTAATATATCGGGTTTCTCTCCCGCATCTTTTCAAGGCATAATTCACGGTTTTCTTTATGGTAACGCGCCGCGTTTATTCGTGCCTTCTCCTTCGCCGGTTCGGTTCTGTGATATATCGCCTTTTTTCTTTTGCTTTCCGGTCGCCGTGAAAATTCAGTAACGCAATCGACGCACCCGCCCCCCGTGACGTGTCTCTTTGAGATATGCCCGCGCTTGCAGGGAATACCCGTGAAGTAATACGATTCACCGGCTTTTATGGCGTCTTGTCTTGATATTTTTTCCATGTCCTCTTTATACCGTAAATCGTCTATTTAGTCAACTATATTATATAATTAAATGCCGACAATCTTCATGCGCGACATAGGTTTTATAATGGGAAACTCATACGCGAGTATGTATGTCGCTGCATCACACATATGGTCAAAGTCGGACTTTTTGTCAGGCTCACCATTATCGTCGTAGGCCAATTGTTCCAGGCACCGCGCCGCGGTCGGGCAGTTCTTGGCGTTGACTTTTGCCTTGCCGGATTCAAACGCCTTATTGGAGGCAAGCACCCTGTCTTTAACAGCCGGGTTTGAAGCGTGTGCTCTAATGGCATAACCAGCCTGCTGCAAAAGGGCTATATCTGACTTGGATGCGTCCACGCTTTTTCTGCTTCCCCCGCTCGCGTCTGGATAAAATATGATCCTGTGGCCCTTGTCGCGCCACCTCTCGTTAATAACCTTCACGACGTCCGGGGTATCGAATAGGTCTTTCAGCTCTGCGGTCATATGGTATCCGTCCGGGCGTTGCACATAAATTGCGGCGCACATTTTTTGAACATTAAAGTCACCTGAAATAAAGAGCGGTTCCCGTTCCCTGATCGTCTCGTTTGAGTTACAGCGCACCCGGTCAAAATTGCGGAACACCGTGCCGGACGTGAGGTTGACGAATTGGCCGTCAAGATATGCCTTGATAAGTTCCTCGGGGTAGGACTCCAAAAGGGATGAAATATAATCCTTCGGCAGATACTTTGCGTTTTCGTATGTGCTGGCCTGTACCAGCCCGTAGTTTTCTCTCAGGGCCGGGTCTTCCTGGGGGAGTTGCACGAATTTCTTGTGGCAGAACCGGAAGCCTTCAGGGGTACTGGCTACATCGATACCGTTCTTAACCCCATCGACCTTGTATCTCATACGGGCAATGATCTTCTGCCATGCGTCCTCTGCCTTGTTAATCGGGAGGGTGTCCAGTTCATCAATCAGAGCGTGACCTATCTTGAAGCCGATTATATTCTGGGGCTTGTCCATGCTCCTACAGATCGTGGTTCCCCGGTACACCCGCCCGGAATAGAAGTCAACCTCATGCGCCGTCTGTTTGATTTCGATACTGAGGCCGAAGGAAAAGGCAACCTCTTCGATTGTCGGATAGAATATATCCCTGATCTGCGGGAAGGTCGGCGCGAAATAACCTTGATTGATTCCGGGGTGTTCCAGAAAGTGCCTACACATAACCATACAGCCGGTATATGTCTTTGACGAACCGAAGCCGCCTATAAATGCCCGGAATTTCTGAGGCATTGGGAGAAAGCGGCCCTGCGGGATATTGGCTTTGATCTTAATTTGAGGCATCTTCCACCTGAATAACTACCGATATCGGCGTTGCGGTTGGGATATCATCATCGTTGGTCGGCTGGTCCTTCATGCCAAGGAAGTTCTTTGCGTGGAATATCCAGACCGCAGCGTTGGTCTGTGCCAATTTGAAGCCTGATCGACGTAAACTTATTATACCCCCCACCCTCTTTTCCTTGAAAACAGTAAAAAATGTTTGCCCGTATGTCTCTTTACACCACCGCTCAAGGGTTGGCTTTGTGATATCAAGGGCCTTGCAGATATCCTCCGAAGTACACTGTATTCCGCAAAGGCCCTCAAATACCTTTTTATCAATTTCCTTCTTGGGTCGTCCCATCTTCGCCATAGCCCTTATGCTAAGTGTAATTTAATAAACCGTCAAGCGAGATTCAGCAGTCGAATTCAGGACACGTCAAAGCCGTCTCATACAGTTTCAGATTATAAGAATTATGGTTCATCACGTTTTTAATAATCCGGTCCTCGTTATCTGAGTCCAGAAGCAGCCCCGCTTTGCATCGTGCCGTAGCCTGGCAGTAACAGAGCTTGCCGTTTACCATGGGGATCTTCAAGACGAAGTTGAAGCAGCTTCGGCAGGATTTTTCTGTCTCACACCACCCCTCGGGATTCGATCCAAAGGTATCGCTCATCCTGTCCCTCCTTACGCCAGCAAGTGGTTATCCTTTATCGCTCCACATGCTCGACGGAATTGCATCAAAGATAGCATCAAGTATCATCGGAGCGTTCTCTCTACCCCACGTCTTATCAACGCATATCTGGTGTATCCAGTCCAAGACCGCCGCAGGTGTTTGCATCCTGTCCATCGGGATATCGTATATAAATCCCTTATGTACCTCAATATCAATCGAATCGTCTGCCACTGTTATTTTCATTACTCTTCTCCTTCCGTAAATTCAAGTTCTTTCCGTATGGAAAAATTGTCAGAATTTCCATTAAAATAATTAGTTGTTACACTTGAATGCACTCCTGTCTTTTTTGCAATCCTCCGACAAAACACTAACCATGCTTGCCGCTCGCTCCCGGCGTAGGCATACTCTGTGAATACTTCATGCTTCAAATTAAATACTCCGCAGAATAAATGTTTCATACCTCCCACTCCTTACTCAGGGACTCCATCTTTGCCCCACCTATTATCTTAATGCGCTTTGACCAGCCAGACAGAGAAGCCGGAATCTTTGGAGACTTGGCATCGACTATTGTCATTTTAGTGCAACGCTGATCTTCCATGAACTCCATATTCAAATACAGTCTTGATTTCTCCATTGAGAAGTCACCGCCTCTGGCAAGTAATTCACCACGTTTCTTTTGTACCGCTATGATACAAACGCCATCTTTCAATGCCTCATGGATTAGGCGTATGTGCTTTGCTATCTCATAGAAGTTCTCATGTATTTCCAAGTAGTCGATAATGTATATTTTTTTGCCTTCATCCATCATGTCTTGAAAGTTCTTATGAAGTCCGTATGCCTTAATCTTCACATCTTCTTTTTTCCTGATACCCATATTTCTTAAACGGCTCGACCACTCTTCCGTCCCCATTTCAGAATTAAAATATACGACCTCATGTTTGTCTTGATTCTCCATTGCGATATTCATAAGCAGGGCAGTCTTGCCTGACGACTTGCTCCCCGCTACGACTATTATGTTTTTTGGATATATCGAACAATACTTATTTAAGCCAAAGGGCAACTTAATATCGAACTCCTTTATTTCGTCTTCAATAAATTCCATCTCAAGGTTGCCTATCTTTTCAATGGTTCTATAACACCCCCTCTTTTCTCCATATTTCTCAATGATTTTTTCAGCTTGCAACCGAACCATTATAACTGTAAGGTGCTTTTTCTCTTCTTTTGTAGTAATTTGTAGTTCGTGTTGTAACTCAGTAGTAAAGAAGTAGCCTTTTTGTAGTAAACACCACTCCCGAACTTCATCCATCAAGCTATCTCTTTTCCTGTGAATATTTTTAATTACCGACTCAAATTTTATCTTAGCCTCAGACAATGGGAACGGAGGGTCGGAAGAAAGTGCAAGTTTTTCTATTACTTGTGCTATCATCCAAGTAGGAGCATGACCATCTGCGAGTGCCATTCCTATCTTAAATAGGTCGTTGTCCCTTGTCCCCTTTTGTAGTATTTTGTAGCTAGAGTAGTTGTCTGTAGTTAAACTTACTACACCTGTAGTTACTACATCCCTCTTAAAAAGCGTTATTTTTTTATATACCCCCCCCACACCCCCCCTATCATGGTTTAATACTTCTATGCTTGGAAAGTCTTGAGGACTTTCCGGCGCAACGATCCAAGAGTATGAAGTACCATTTGGGCCCTTAGATGGAGGCATTACAATAACAGAACCTTCAGCCTGGAAATCGGTCTTATCATCTATGGCAACATATTTTTGATATGCCTTGTCAGAAGAGAAATAATAATGCCTCCCTCCACGTGGAGTTTGTGCTGTCGGCACAACAACGCTATCGGGTATCTGTTCCTCAAATTTTTCGACCGCTTCTTGTGAATCGCAGTCAACAACAACTACTTTTGATATACTTCCAACCACAGAAGATATTCCGGCATCTGGATTCTCTGTCCACCACTTCTTTATTTCGTCTTCGCTCGGGAGCCTGTTTTGAAATTCAGTCCAAGGTAGTATAGGGTGTTTATTTTTTTGAGGGATAACAGAAAGTCCCATTGCGCGATACTTTAGTGCTGTTTCAATTATTGTCATCCCAGTTCTCCTTATCAAGTCCTGATATTAGGGTTTCAACATCTTCAAACGCAAACCGATACGCACGTTTGAGATCCTTTTCCAGTTCAACAGTAAGTTGTCCTGTTCGCTCAAGATGTGTTAGTAATTTAGCAAGCTGTCGGTTTTTTAATTTCTCAATACTTTTCATACCATGTCCTTATCTACCCCACATATTACCCCAATGCTTATTTGCTGTCAAGGGAATAGCTGCCATCCCTATCCCCTCTCCCCTAAGTTAAGGACTCCCTGTGCTATGTGTCTTTCGTATCTATCTCTTGCCGCCTCAAAGTATTCTGCATCAATCTCATATCCCTCAAATTCAAAGCCCATGTCATAAGCGGCTATTGCGCTTGAACCGCTTCCGAGGTGTGTATCAAGTATCCTGTCGCCGGGCTTTGCGTAGTTCTTCAGGAGCCATTTGTAGAGGGCAACGGGTTTTTGGGTGGGGTGGATGCGGATTTCTTTTTGTTTCATGTTTTGCTGCAGCATGCCGTTCCACCTAAACTTGAAGATTCTTGTAGCCGTCTTAAATGATGTCCACGCCAACTCCGCATCGGCAAAATTCCCGCTGTTGTCTTTATCCCAAACAATAAAGCATGAAGTGTTTTGAAGATGGTCAATAAAATAGTTTCCTCCGAATATAACTTGATTTTTTGTCACTCTTTGTAATTCCTTAAAGTATTCGGCTTGGGGGATTCGTGAATCATCGAACCCCCTATATGTTTTGGGTGAGATAACTTTTCCCCTCCGATTTTCACCCTTCGACCCAAATGGCTTGCCCCCCCCCACAACCTGTCCGATATTCACCCCATATGGCGGGTCAACCAAGGCGAGAGAAAATTCATTATCGCGCATTCTGCTCATTGCCAGCATACAATCTTCATTAAACAATCTTATTTCAGGAGACATAGGCACCTCTCAAGAGTTAAAGAATCAAAATACCTCCCGGCATTTATCTGAGCGGCACTTACCGCCGTATATCCTACAGATGAGCATCTCATTACCGCACCAGGAGCATGGTTCGGAAAAGGTCTGATCGTGGGTTTCGCAGTATTGTATCTGATCGTGGAAGGTTGTTTTGTCACTCATTCCGCTCCCCCCCTCCCATGTCTGAACGTCCCGGCCTCGTCGCCGTAAGGCCCCTGCATATAATTCGATAGCCCCTCAAGCGGTCTCTTGTCTGTCGGAAATCCCGCCCGGAGTGCCGCAAGGTAGTTAAAATGCGGCTCCCTCGGCTCCGATACGTGGCGGGGTCTACCCTTCCGCTTTCTCTGGCATCCGATTTCACGGGCTCTTCTGACAACGGTTGACTTGGAGCAATGGCACCTTGCCGCGATCTGATCCCATGTCCATTTCTTGCCCCGGATAAGGTCGTCCATCTCGGTGTAGTCAAGGTAGGGTTTCATCCCGCCCCCTTCTCGATCTCAATCAATAATTGCTTGGCTACGATTAAGGACATTTTCCGGTCTCTTTTCTTATAGGTGTTTGCTCGGAGGGTCAGAAGGTTGAAATGCTCCCGCCCAAGTTGATTGATTTTGAAGTTGCGGTATCCCTCTTTGTCGGCAGATCCCCAATGCTGATGACAACCATGGCATAAAGCATCGCAATTCTCGGGGTCAAAACGGGTGTTTTCTCGGCCCCTCCCGAAGTAGTGGGAACAATGAAGGGCTTTTGTCGGTGGGGTGAACTTCTTCCGGCACCGTTGACAGGTCCAGTTATCGCGAGTGCGAATATAGAGAGAAAATGCTTTGTCAGCTGGGTCAATCTTTATCCGCGTCATTCATCCCTCCATCTCGTCGGCTTCGGGTCTGGTGTCATTGAATTAAATCCTTCCCATCCATACCCAAGGCATCGGCGATTTCGCCCAAGGTCTTAAACTTGGTGCTCCCGGTTTTTAGGATATACCCGAGCGCCTGCCGAGTCTTGCCTATGCGGGGCGCAAGGGTGTTCTGACTGTACCCGAGACGCTTCATTTCCGTTATAATTTTTCCGGTATCTATTTTCATGGTTCCAAATTATACATATAAAAAAAGTTAATGCAAGCATTATTTCCTTGCAAATAATTCTTGACAAGCGAGAAAGCATGATGTACTATCGAGCCAACATCAAACAGACAGTAAACCACAGGGGGAGGAAGTCATGGCAGAGAAAAAAGCCACAGTTTCAGCCGCTATCAAAAAAGGGGCTGACCTCGAAGGGGCTAACCTCGATTTTTCGTCGTATCACAGAAAGGGGGTGAGAACGATCACACGTAGATAGTCTTAGCCCTAAGTAGCGGTATTATTAACTCTAACTGTAAAAGTCGCAACATCTTGAGAGGGAGAAACCGCCTCCCTCGCCATAAAAAGGAGGAAGCAATAATGGCAGATCAACTTGACAAGGCAGAGCAGCAATTACTTGGCTTTAAGACAGCCCAAAACGGTGAAACGCTGTCTGATCTAGTGTGCGCGATGGGATTGACAAAGGATGAGTTTGAAGACCTCAAGGAAAATTACGAATTAAACTACCTTGATGAAGAAGATTTTGCAGAAATAGAGGCTTATTTAAATGTCTAAATCTATTGAATCTTACGACACCCTGGAATTTGAACGCTTTATTGAAGGGGGTCAAGACATGGATGCTACTGATTTTGAGGAGGACTTGCGGGTAGAGTCTTACATTGAGGAGAAGATGGAGGAGAGGCATAGCCATGAAATTCATAACCCGTATCAGATTGTGGTGGTGGAAGATCAAGCGTGAATGGAAGGCCGAGAAATACCGGAATCAGGAGGTTACGCCATGACACAGACAAGCCTTGACCTTGACCCTAACCCCTTTCAGCCGGGTAGCCAGAATGACCGGCTATTGCGTGAACTCAGGCGGGGGCCGGTGACAAATTCGGACATGATCAGGGATCTCAAGATTTTCAAGTACACTTCAAGGGTATCGGATCTCAGGGCAAGGGGCTTTGATGTTCGATGTACCGAGATGGATAACGGCCTGTGTGTCTACAGGCTCAACTAAGGGAGGCGGCATGACCTATACCAAAGAGACAGAATACAAAGGGTTCCCGGTCCTGAATATTTGCTACATGCGGGACGATGAGGAGCGGACACTCATATCCTTCGGGGTAAAGAAGGCCGAGGGGATCTGTGACCACATCGACGATATCAGGAAATTCGTTGATGATAACCAGAAGGAGGGGTGAGGAAATGGAAGAGACAGCATTGCAGGAATACGGACAGCACAGTTTGGTGAACATTGAGGATTACGCAATGAGCGCCGACGCGCTGGTTAAACAGGTTGGCCTTATTCAGGACGTTATGAGTAGGGTTATGAAGAATGATGAACATTACGGAACGATCCCCGGAACAAACAAGCCCACACTCCTGAAGCCGGGAGCGGAAAAGCTTTGCCTCTTGTTCCGGCTCAATCCCAACTACTACATTATCATGGTGGATCGGGAGGACTTTTTTATCTCCTACACGGTCAAATGCACCTTGTCACATATCCCTACCGGGCAGATTATCGCCTCCGGGGTCGGGGCCTGTAACTCAAAAGAAACCAAGTACCGATACCGCTACAATGAGGAAACAACAGGTCAAGCCCTTCCCAAAACATATTGGGATGCCCGGAATAGCGGTGACTCCAAGGAAATGAAACGCATCCTCGGTGGGGATGGATTCAGGGCCGCGAAGATTGACGGGGCCTGGGTCATTGCCAAGTCGGAGCGGGTCGAAAATGATAATCCCTATGACCTGGACAATACCTTGATGAAAATGGCCTGTAAGAGGGCTCTTGTCGCGGCTACCCTTAACGCAACGGCGGCATCTGACATCTTCACGCAGGATGTTGAGGATATGGACCCCTCATTACTCGGGGGGAACGGGGGGCAGCAACCAAAGGCAGAGAAGAAGCCTCCCGTTGTCGGTCGCAAAAGCTCCGGTGCGAAAGCCGAAACACAGGGGACCGAACAGGGCGGCACCGACAAGATACAGACAGCCCAACTCCGGGCCATCTATCCCATGCTCAAGACACTCGGGGTCGGTGAGGATACGAAGCATACCTTCTGCGGGAAGCTGCTCGGCATCAAGGCCCTGAAGTCCCTGAATGACCTTACCCATGAGCAGGGGCAGACGCTTATAACGAAACTCATGGCAGAGGGTCAGGGGGGAGCCGGGGAGAACCCCTCTGACTGTACTTCCGATCCGACTACCTGCCCCCTGTCTGGATGGATTGAAGGGGTTGCATATTGCGGACCGGACGGGCCGGAATGTCCGTATAACGCAGTTAAGGAATAGTGATGTTGACCTTTGACGAAAAAGAGCACCGGTATCAGTGGTGCGGGATCACGGTCCCTTCCGTAACTCAGATACTTGGGGAATGGGTACGGGTGGATATCGGGCGCGGCTGGTACGTCAGCACCTTCACCGGGCAGGCTATCGATGCCGAGACATTCGAAGCCGCCGGTCGGATGGGTACGGCAATACATGACATGCTTCACGCATACCTGCAGGATGACCTTGACGAGGGGGGAACTTCGCCGGAACTCCTGAAAGTACTGGCGCAGTTCAAGGCGTGGCAGGAGACATTTAAGCCGGAGATAGAGCTTGCCGAGGCTGTAATGTACTCTGAGAAGTATGGGTATGCCGGGACAATGGATTGTGTTTGTAAGATCGGGCGGGATCACTGGCTCATTGATTGGAAGTCGGGGGCATTCAGCACAGCGGGGCCTCAACTGGCAGCATACGAGAAACTATACCAAGAAACAACGGAAAGTCGGTTGCCATTAAAGAGGGCGGTTTTATCGCTCCCGAAGAACGGTGAAAAGTTCAAATGGCTACCACAAACCAGTCGGGAAGATTGGCCGTTTTTTCAGGCCCGGTTATATCAATATAATTATCTGAATAAAGGGAGGAAGTAATTATGGATACAAATCTTGCAGTAATTGAAAAGGAACTCACCAAGAAGACGGACCCGGTAGTCAACGGGGCAATGGCGCTTGTCGTTACGACAGTCGCGGAGAAGGGAATCGCGGTCACGGAAATGAACCTGATAAATGGCCTTATTAAACAGGTCAAGGAAACCTTCGGGCCGATAAAGGAGAAAACCCACGCCGCCCACAAGGAAGTCTGCGCCCAGGAGAATCGGCATCTGCTCCCCCTGGATACGGCAAAAAACGCGATCAGGGAGAAGATCGGGACCTTTGACCTTGAGCAGAAGCGACTGGCCGAAGCGGAGGAGGCGAGACTGCGGGAAGAGGCCCGGATAGCCTTTGAAAAACAACAGGCCGAAGCGCAGAAGATGATCGACGATATCCTTGCCAAGACCGCCGATATCGACGAAACGATTGAACTTATCGGGATGGAACTAAAACGGGATGATCTATCAGAGATTGAAGTGCAGAAACTCGAAGCACAGCTTGAAATCAGCTATGCTATCAAGGAAAACAACCAGGAGAGAGTAGAGGAGATTCACGCGCAAGCTGCCGAGCCGGTGTTTGTCCCCCCTACCCCCCGCCTAGTCCCTGACTCAAAAGTCAAAGGAGCATCGTCACGGTTTGAACTGGTTCCCCAAGTCGTCAACAAAATGGCACTTATCAAGGCCGTGGCGAATGGGATGGTACCCGAGACCGTCCTCGATGTCAATATGGGGCAACTCAAGCGATATGTAAACATGATGAAGAAACCGACCCCCGGCGTGTCATACATAGAGAAGGCCGTGGTGTCGGGTAGAGGCTAACCCCCCTAACCGGAGGGAGTAGTTGGCCCTCCGGTCCCACCAATGGAGGTGATGAGATGGATGAAATAACAAAGTGTAAGTATTGCGGTAAAGAAATAGAAACGGGGACTATCCGTTGTGACACATGCAATCAGGCATGGAGCGCAGGTTATGAGAAGGGTAAAGAGACCAAGGCCTTTGAGAGCCGATGCTTAATCGTGGATATAAAGACCGTGATAGGTGCCGCCCCATGATCCCCCTACCCGGCGAAGAGGAGAGGCTTGACAGGATAGAGCGCAACCTTATGATTGCCATATGCGTGATCGGTGTGGTTGTGCTTACTATACTTTATTTTATGCACTGAGAGGAGGGAAAGTTATGGATATCAGGATTACAAAAGTTAAGGACAAAGAGGGGAAGGTAATAATCCACTATCAGCAAGCCACGCCGGGCGGGAGCGATGGGGATTGGGATGACTACACTATGACCTGCGGAAGCAAGGCAAGACCGGAATTTTACGAGGCCATGAACGAAATGGTGAAGCACGTCGTGGATATCTGCGAACTGCCACGGGAGAGCGCGGACCTGATAACGATCGGGGGCGTGACCTGTTCCTATCCCCTGGACATCATGGGGGCCACCATATCCGCGAAACTCCGGCTACGAAAGTCGAACGCTCCCTTGATCCTGAACACCCCGTTCAAAACATCGGAACTCTACACGGAGACGGGTGATCCGGACTCGCTTCTTTCGGGGGATTGTGTGGACGCGATCTGTACCCTGCATGAAGAGTGCGAGGCGTACATTAATGGTGAACGTGAACAGTTGACGCTTGACCTGGCGGCGAACGGGTAGGAGGAGGCACCATGAAAGGCTTACCGTTTAACGCAGAGATGGCCCTTGCCATGTGGGAGGGGAGGAAGTCGGTTACGAGAAGGCCGATGAAGGATCAGCCGGATACTTCACATTGGAAACAGGAGGCCATAGACACACCGAAGGAGTGGAGAAAACAAGCATATCTTGGGCCTCAACACATGTCGCATGATCCGAATATGTGGTGTTTATTTAATGTTGGTGATTCTTACGGCGCAGTACCGTATACGGGTAGAAAAGCCCCCTACTCCCCCGGCGAGGTTGTGTATATGCAGGAGCCGTGGGCAACTAGATATACGCAGCCTATTAACGGAGACTCAAGAGACGTTATTTTTAGGGACGATCCGCAAGCGTCTTGTGTTATCCACTGGCGTTCCCCCGTCACCATGCTCTTCGATGCCTCCCGGCTCCACCTTCGCCTGACAGTGAGGCCGGAGAGGTTGTGGGAGATTACAGAGGAAGAGGCGATTGCAGAGGGAATTCTGGTTGGGCTTTCTCCATTTAATCCAGACAGTGCTATGCAATACCCGGAGTTACTAGAATTGTTTGCCGACCTTTGGGACTCCATCTACGGCAAGACATTCCCGTGGTCGTCAAACCCGTGGGTGTGGCGATACGGACTGGAGGAGGTGTGGAGGAGATGGACAAATACATACTATTTGCTGGAGCAGCAACTATGGGGATAATAGGTTTAGTATTAGGATGGGAGTCTTGTATTGCAGGCGGGTTGATACTCATGTGGCTTAGCCTAGCATTATGATTGAAAGATAAAAGGAGGGTGAGATGAAGGGATGTCCCTCGCATTATGGGAGGAATATGACATAGATTCGCTGCTTTCCTGGAGATTAACGGAACGAATAAGGGCTAGGTATTTATTTACCTAGCCCTAGTTTTTATTTCACGAACTTACTAATAACTTGACTTATTATACTTCCTACTCCACTTACAGGCTGGTCTGAAGCAGACTGTAACCTAGAAACCTTTTCCTTTGTCCGCATAGCAAAGTAGGCTCGAAGCAGGGCAGTAGGAGTTGCAATTATAGACAAGATAAAAGGCCATAACTGTGACAACTTATCTACTGTAGAAGAGTCTTTATTTATTGTCGCTACCGCTAAGATAGAAATAGATACTATCACTGTAAATGAGACCACCCTTGCCATCATAAGCGCAATCTGTGGTCGCGTAGTATTACCTGTTTTATCTGCTTCCATAGCAGCTTGAAACCGTGAAGTAAACCCTTTTATATCTTCTATCTCAACGTCAATCTGCTTACTCAAGATTGTTGCTTGCTGATCGGAAGGAAGTTGGCTAACTGAGTTAGCAATCTCCGTACCTGTAGCGGTATCGATATCTAGTTTCTTATCGTCTGGAAGAAACCCATTTACAAGATCAATAACTATTCCTGCACCTGGTACTACGTTCTTTAAGACCGTGCCACCAACTGTGCTTAAAATCTTTCCTATATCCATAACCCTCTCCTTATACGTCTATTATTTCTAAGCTAAAAGTTTCGTTGCCTCTTAGCCTTTTCATAAACTCCTCAAACCCATGTCTAGAAGATTTAAGGCCATATGATCCTAGGATGAGTTCATACTGCTCGCCTACAATTATACACCCATGACTATTATCGTCTATATTTCCTTTATGAAATAGTATATGTGTACGATTAGGAACGCCTGTAACCTCAAAGGTATCTCCAAAATGTGGAGAGTCTACCTGTCTGCACATATATCTACCAGTAGGGATGCAAGATATGTTAGATTGGTTGTCAAGCCACTTTCGTTCAAGGGTAAGGGCGAAGGGCAAATCTCCATCTAGCAGAACCCCAAAGGTTCCATATTCGTTTTCTGCTATACGCTTTATCGTTATCATATTAACCTCTATTATGTTTCTCAAGTGCAACGCATAAGTTTCTTATATCATTGCTTATCTTATTAAGTCCAGAATCTATTTTGTCAAACCTGCGGTTACCTGTTTCTAAACTATCACTAATACGCTTTGTGTATTCTATAAAAACGTCCTTATCAACCTTTAAATCTAGGCGATTAAATATATGCCGAAACAGAAAAACCAATAACCCAAGAGCAACAATCCCAACTACAATCCCAACGATAATCTGCACGACAATTTCCATATGACTCTCCTTATTTGTTACTTAGATTTTTTCTATAGCCTCTATTGGATACAACACCTCTCGCTCATCGTCGGTTATTGGATCACAGGGAAGGTTATTGATCTCATACACTCTTTTAGTAGCAACCACTTTCCCATCAGTATCCAATAGCCGACACGTCACAACTCCATCCTCATCGTTAATATCGTAGATGTCTATTTCAACGGCGTTTTTGTCGGCCTCGTTGACTATGGCCTTTGTGATTTTCTTTGTGATCGTAGTTACTTTCTCTTTTAATTCGTCCATCACGTCACCAACCTTTCCATATTAACTCTGACTTCAAGTTCTGCGCCGTTGAAATTTCCGTCATCATCCCCGTCACTGAAATAGATGGTATCGTCAGCCGTGGTGCACGTTGCCCCGATAGTACCAGCTTCGACCAGAGTACAAAGCACAGTCGCACTTGCTCCTACAGCCATGCCGGATACAATCTCAACCCCGTTAGCAGACAGGCCACAATCAAGACCACCTGTCAGTGCGTTCCCAGCCGTTTCCTTGACTAGAATAGAGGTTATTTTATAACCCATCGGAAGGGTGAACGACGAATTCCCGGTAAGGGTTAGGTCAACGTACTTTTCCGTATGGTCTGGGGGCAGATTTATCGGGATTGCGCCTGAGACCGTACCATGCAGTTCGTTTCCAGACTTATCAATCCACTGGTTATGGCCGATGCCGTCCTGTTCGTACTGAGCGACACAGCCCGTATGACGGAGAGAACTACCATTAGCCCACGTTGTCGGAGTTGTTCCAGTCGCTACAAACGAAACCCCAGAAGCATTAGAAGCGGCTCCTACGTTGGTAAAGTCATCTCCAGCCTCAAACGTGTCTATCGTATAATGCTTTCCGATGATAAGCGTTCCAGATGTTAAGGCTGTCTGACTCGCCCCGCCGTACTTATACGGTATAGGTGCGCCGTTGGAGTATTCGAGGACTTCGGCGGCAGTGAGGGCGAGGTTGAAATACAACAACCTAAACATATCAAAATTAGCGTAATTAGCACCATCAAACCCTATTTTGGGCGTACTGGTTGTATTTTTAAATGTAGTCGATATACTGGCACTTCCATCAGGTACACCTTGATTATAAAATGAAATTGTAGTTCCATCGTATGTAACGGAGGGCGCACATACGGCATCAATAACTAGAGCAGTTGTTGCTTTTTGTGCCGCTGCCGCCCATGACCCACTTGAATTACCAAGAATTATTTGCGGTTTTAAATCACTTGCAATAGAAAATACGTACTCCCTATTTGTGTCACTGCCAGCTTTTGCTAATATAGTATCTTGCGAAGGAGGCGTTCTAAGTGGCCTCATGATAGAGACGATAGAGAACTTGTTCGCTGTGAGGTTGTCTGAATCAGCGATATCTATTTTATTATCCACTCCATCAAAGAAGTACCCCGGCCCCTTGGCGACAAGCTCCTTGCCAGCATACCTCTGATCATTGTATCCCCTGTCGCCTATCCCATCATCGGTCGTAGGGTCGTCAACGGTACAGTTCGACAAATTCCCTGATGCGGGAGTGCCGAGGGTGGGAGTTACTAGAGTCGGAGAGGTTGCCCGTACTACATTGCCAGTTCCAGTGCTTTGGGCTGCTGGAACGGCATCTTGTAATATCCACCGCTTATCTCCTGCGTTTGTATCCGGTGAGATAATGCCAGGGGAACTCTCTGCCGCTCCACTCGAGGCATCAAGGATGTAGTGGTAGATAATCCCTGAGACCGTGACAAAGGCCAGTTCATTTCCAACCAGGGCTGCTCCGTCGATTCCGTCAAGGGCAGTTGCGCCTCCTCCGGTGAGGGCGAGTTTTTTATAAGTGATTAGGTCTGCCATGTTATTTCTCCTTCTTTTCCTTCTCTTCCTTCGGGGTCAACTCTTGGATTTTCTTGTATGCCTGGGCAAGTTCCTGCGTCTGTCGCCTGATAATTATTGTCTGCTCTGCTATTACGATCATAAATTCATCTGCTGTTGCTGTGATCATGTGGTTGCCTCCCTATTTTCTGATTGATTTATTTTCATGGGGTAGTAATATCCGTTTTGTTTATACACCTATTTTTTCCTTATTTCTTATGCACAGCGCAAATCAGACTTCGGTTTGAAATTCCTAGACCAACAAAATAACCTGTACTTTAAATTGTTTTTAATACCCAATAGCAATCCAATCACATGTCACTTCGTGTGAACTCGCGCTACCGTTATAACCCTTATTTATTGTAAACCCCGTTGTGGAGGGAGCGGGTGATGTACTCTCGACATATGGACAACTTTCTGTTATCGCAGAATTGGCTCCCCGCAGCCCTAATGCTATCCTAAAAAGCGCAGTTGGAAAGACTATAGGGAAGGTAACAGCAACTTGAGCTAAGTTGTTTCCTGTCATAGTGCCAGTAACCCCCCACTGAAT
>Ga0265297_10002098_pt1 | contig 42553 bp, 58 predicted proteins | sample Munlanlwell13791_FD_192502 | JGI IMG/M metagenome (GOLD analysis project Ga0265297, IMG submission 192502) | Leachate microbial communities from a municipal landfill in Southern Ontario, Canada - Leachate well 137-91 | ecosystem: Engineered > Solid waste > Landfill > Unclassified | place... | reverse complement strand
TCTACGGCGAGGCGGGTGGCTCCGGCGATGCGCGCGTATACTGCGAGGCGTACGTCTACGGAGAGGCGCGTGTCTGTGACAGGGCGAGTGTATGTGGCGAGGCGCGCGTCTACGGCGAGGCGTGTGTATCTGGCGATGCGCGCGTCTATGGCACTGCGTACGTCTTCGGCGAGGCGCGTGTCTGTGACAGGGCGAGTGTCTGTGGCGAGGCGTACGTCTTCGGAGAGGCGCACGTCTACGGCGAGGCGCGCGCCTCGCATAGTCCGATCGTGATCTCGGGTGGAGAGTACGACGTTACGATTACGGACACGCATGTGCAGATCGGTTGCATGTGCCACCCACTGTCTTGGTGGTGCGAGAACCCCGCGCCGGAGACATGCCCGAAACTCGAAGAGATGCGATACGCCATCGTAGCGATCGCGGAGGTGCACCAGAAATGACACTAACAACACACGATTTTGGCGACGGCTTCGGCGCGGTTCCCGCGCATCGGCATTGCAGTGGCGGCGGTTGGGTCGCTGACACCGCGTACGTCGCGGACACCGCGTACGTCGGTGCCCTTGCGCAAGTCTACGGCGAGGCGCGTGTCTACGGCTCGGCGCGCGTTTACGGCACGGCGCGTGTTTTCGACTTTGCGCAGGTTTTCGGCATGGCGCGTATATACGACGTGGCGCGTGTCTACGGCGAGGCGCAAATCTATGGAGAGGCGTACATCTACGGCGCGGCGCGTGTATACGGCACAACGCAAGTATTTGGCATGACGTCTGTCTACGGCAAGGCGCGCGTCGCCGGCGAAGCGCGCGCCTCGCGAAGTCCGGTTGTGATCGCGGGGGGAGAGTACGACGTTACGATTACGGACACGCATGTGCAGATCGGTTGCATGTGCCACCCACTGTCTTGGTGGCGCGAGAACCCCGCGCCGGAAGCGTGTCCGAAACTCGAAGAGATGCGAGACGCCATCGTAGCGATCGCGGAGAAGCATCAGAAATGACACTCACAACACACGATTTTGGCGACGGTTTTGGCGCGGTCCCCGCGCATCGGCATTGCAACGGCGGCGGGTGGGTAGCGGATACTGCGCACATAGCGGATACTGCGTACGTCGGCCTCGGTGCGCGTGTCTTCGGCGAGGCGTACGTCTTCGGCGAGGCGTACGTCTTCGGCGAGGCGTACGTCTTCGGCGAGGCGCGTGTCTTCGGCGCGGCGCGTGTCTACGGCGGGGCGCGCGTCTATGGCGAGTCGCGCGTTTACGGCGAGGCGCACGTCTTTGGAAAGGTGCGTGTCTTCTACAAGGCGCGTGTCTCCGGTATGGCGCGCGCCTCGCGAAGTCCGATTGTGATCGCGGGGGGAGAGTACGACGTTACGATTACGGACACGCATGTGCAGATCGGTTGCATGTGCCACCCACTGTCTTGGTGGCGCGAGAACCCCCCGCCGGAATCGTGCCCGAAACTCGAAGCGATGCGAGACGCCATCGTGGCGATCGCGGAGGCACACCAATGCTTATAGCAGGGCTTCACGAGGCTCGCGTGTCGGACTGGATCCGGCAGCACCTCCTACTGCAGTGCGAGCCGGCGCCCGCGGACGCACAATGGTGCATTACTTGGACGTTCGACGAACTCGAGCGTGCGGCACGAGTAAAGCACGAGCCGCCCTCGCTAGAGGTCCTGTGCAGGGTGAGGTCTCCCGAGGACCTGTCTGAGGCGTGCCTAGCGCGACTACGTATGGGCCACTTACGCTACGGCTCGTGCGGGCGTAGCTACTACAACGCAATCGGGTCGTGCTTGGCGCGACTCGACGATTACGTGAGCGGGGGTAACAGGGAGCACCTCGTTGACATCGCCAATCTGATTGCGAGTGAGTGGCTGTACCCCAATCGAAGTTGCGCGTGGCGCGATCGACAAGTTGCGTCGCGCGATTCTCTGGTTCCAATGGGAGGCTTGCGTCGCGCGTTGCGCGGGTATCGCGACACGGGCAACCGCGTTTTCCTGGAGTTTGCGACGGATTGCGTGCGTGAGGAGTGGCTGTGCCCGTCGGTCTCTGGGGCGCACTGGGCACCGCAAGACTGCGGCGGACATTGGTCACTGAGAGAAGGAGTAGCACTGTGAAGAAAGTCGTGTATTTGGCCAACGCATACGGTTTTAGCATGCACCAAAAAGCGTCGTTGCTTCCGCAGGTTGTTGAGCGTTTGGAGTACCTCGACCTCGAAGTGTGGGAACCGTTCGCGCGGCGGTCAGCCGAGATGGGGGTCCTCGAAGCTAAGGGCTGGGCGCGCAAGATCGCGCTGGCCAACGCGGGTGACGTCATACGTTGCGACGGCGTGGTTGCCATCGTGAACGGTACACCCCCCGACGAAGGGGTGTGCGTGGAGCTCGGTATGGCGTTCGCTCTAGGCAAGCCGTGCTGGCTGTTTCGAGATGATTTTCGCCGGTGTAGTGACAGTGATGAGTTTCCGTTGAACCTCATGCTGCTTGCTGGGCTGCCCGGCGACTGGAGACTTCGGTACTACAACAACGTAAATCAACTCGGTTGCGACGGAACTGACCTTGCAAAATGGGCGAAAGGTGTGTGACGTGATCGACAACAACGTTTGGATACTGACGCACAGTGGTCGCCGGGTTTCGTTGTACGCGCCCAAGTCGGACGACATTTGTACGCTCGATATCGCGCACCACTTGGGGCGAATTGGACGATTCACCGGCGCCGGTGACAAGTACATCTCAGTAGCGCAGCACTGCATTCACGTGTCAATGATCTGCCCGCCTGAGTATGCGCGGTGGGCCCTGCTGCACGACGCAAGCGAGGCCTACTTGACGGACGTGAACTCGCCGCTGAAGAAACTGCTTCGCGGAATAGATGACCTGCCCCCGGAGGTTTGCGCGGTGCTCGACGGGGCGCTCGACACGCGGACACTGGAGGTAATGCGCGAGTTGCTCCCGGGGTATCGCAAGCTTCAGCGCCGTTTTGATGCGGTGATCAGCTCGCACTATGGCGTACCGATTGCCGACGTCAAGCACTGGGACACAGCGAGCACGCTTGCCGAGCGCCGAGACAACGGCCCGCACGGGTGTGACGATGCCAGTTGGGTCGAGGGTTGCTGTGCTCAGGTGGCGCCGCACTCGGATCGGGTCGTTCCGGTATCTCCCGAGATGGCGACGTGGGCGTGGATCTGGCGCGCACAGGAGCTCGGGCTATGATCCGCGTGCAGGCCTGGCAGCTGGGCGCGCACGTAGCGGGCGTGGCTCAGTCGAGCGCGATGCGACCGCGGGCGCTGGTCGCGGTTGCGGACGTGCTGGACGCGATTGCCCGCGTGCGGGCGAGCGCGATCGATGATGAGAGCGCGTTCGCGTTGCTGGCCTTGGAGCTTGGAGAGGTAGGTCGGTATGACTCGCACTGAGATTTTGGAATGGCTGACGGAGCTCGCGGTTGCACAGCGCGGTGGAGCCACTCGACTGCGTGCGACGGCGGAGTTGCTCGAGGACTCGGACGTGTGCCTGGTCCAGCAGGGGCAGGCGGACGGGTTGGAGATCTCGGCGCGAACGATCGAAGAGCTCGTGGAGAGGGAGCGCGCGTCGTGAACGCAAAGCCGCCGTGCCCGCACGGATTACTGCGGTCGAAGTGCGCGGAGTGCGTGCGCGAGTACTATCGCGAGTACGCTCGCGACCGTAGCGCCGACCCCGCGGTTCGCGAGCGCAGGCGCGAGTACGATCGCGTCCGTAGCGCCGACCCCGCGTATCGCGAGCGCAAGCGCGAGTACTATCGCGCCCGTCTCGAAGACCCCGCGGTTCGCGAGCGCCAGCGCGCCTATCGCGAAGACCCCGCGGTTCGCGAGCGCATGCGCGATCGCTATCGCGCCCGTCTCGAAGTTCCCGAGGAGCGCGAGCGCAAGCGCAATCGCGAGCGCGCCCGTCGCGAAGACCCCGCGGTTCGCGAGCGCATGCGCGAACGTGAGCGCGCCCGATACCACGCCAAGAAAGGAGCACAGAAATGAACGCCGTTACAATAGACCCCGAGCTGAGAGACCTAATACCCCCGCTTGCGGTGCATGAACGCGCCGCGCTTGAGGCCGAGATCGTTGCCGCCGGAAGAGCGACGGAACCCCTACTCGTCTGGGTGTCCGATGACGGTTCGCGTGTGCTGGTTGACGGGCACCATCGCTACGAAATCTGCACGCGGTTGGGACTGCCGTACACGATACATGAGGCGCGGTTCTTTTCGCGCCAAGCCGTCAAGCAGTGGATGCTGGACCACCAACTGGCTCGGCGAAACCTCACCGCGGACCAGGTGTGTGCGCTGGCCGCGATACGCGGGGTCGATCCGCCTGCCGAGTTCCGTGGGATGTTAATGTCTAAATACGCCTGCGAGCTTGTCGCCGCCGGGGCCGCCTCGTATTTTGCCCCGGTACTCGCGGGCAAGTACTCGGTCAAGACTGCTTGGCTTCGCTGGCGCGAGCGCACGGGACAGGCTCCGCCGAAGCGGGCTCGCCCCGCCCCCGCCCCCGCCCCCGCCCCCACGGACGACGACCCGCTCGCCGCAGTACGCGCCGCACGCGCCGCCGGTGCCGAGGCGTCCGCCGACAAGAAGGCGCTCAAGGCCGCGCTCGCCCAGCTCGAGCAATCCGAGCGCTCGCTCGACGTGCTCGCTCAGCTGACGGCGCAGCCTCTCCCCCCGCGCGCCCCTCTCAAGCTCGACCCGCGCAAGCGCCGCGTCTCGGCCGTGGCCGTGTTCTCTGACGCGCACATGGGCGCGATATTCCCAGCGACGCTTTCGACGTTCGGGAACGCCTGCAACCCCGCGATCATCGAAAACCGCATCAAGCGCTTTTTCAGTGCAACAGCGTGGCAAATACAACAGCGTCTCCAATGGGCCGCGTTCGATGAGATTGTGCTGACGATGCTTGGCGACAACACAGAGGGGCAGCTCCACGAGGAAACCATCGAAACCGCCTTGCCCGCGCTCGAGGGGCTGCGTCTGTTGCGCCCGATTTTGATCGCGGGCGTGCGCCAGTTGTGTGAGCTCGACATACCCATGACGATCGTCGGCGCGTATGGCAACCACGGTCGCGACACACAGAAAATCCGCCACATAACGGGCGCCAAGCACTGCGTGGACTGGCTGCTATATCAGGACATGGCCGATGCCCTGCGCCCCGATGGCGTGCGAGTCGTGGCCACGACGGCCGAGGATCAGTACCACGATACGTGCGATCACACACTGCACGTGCAGCACGGATTTTCAATCAAGTATCAGGGCGGGCTCGCCGGGCTGACGGCGCCCCTCAATCGCGCCGTCGCTACATGGGACAGGCGTCGAGCCACGGACGTGCACGTGATTGGACACTGGCACCAACTCCAGTACGGCCGACGATGGTTCGTCAACGGTTCGATCAAAGGTTATGATCCGTACGCGGCCTCGAAGAATTTCGCGCCCGAGGAGCCCGCACAGTGGTTTTTCATAATAGACGCCAAGCGTGGTCCAACCGATTTCGTTCCCCTGTGGGTGGGCGATCCAGAGCGCGAACGTGAACTCGCGCCGGAGATGTACCCGTGACTGTATTTGCCTGGCACTTTGCGCGCCGCGATATGCGCCTCGAGTTCGGTGACGGGCGACTGATCGTCCCCGGGGAAACGCTTACGGTAGACTGCGAGCCGAAGCTGCGTGCTATCGGGCTGCACGCCTCAGACAAGCTGATCGACGCGCTAGACAACGCGGCGGGCCCTATGATTTGCCGCGTGCGGGTTGGTGGACGGGACATAGAATGGGGAGGTGATCTGGTGGTAGGGACTACTCGCACGTGCCTTTGGGCGATCGATGGCGATCGGCTACTCCGGAGTTTTGCGTGTATCTGTGCGACTCGTCTGGCCTCGCTTGCGGGCTGCGAGGACTCGGCTGTTATAGGCGCTATACTAGTGGCGGAGCGGCACTTGCGCGGAGAAGCTACGGACGACGAGCTAAGCTGTGAACACGATCGCGCTTGGACGTACGCCATGCGAAGCTGGCTAATGCAAGGCGCTCGTGACGAACTAGGCCACTGTCTCAGGCTCATCGCAGCGCACGCATGTAAGCGCGATTCGTGGTCAGCGGCTTCGCACAGCGCGAGCGATTGCTGCTCGGGGGTATCACAACTGTGCGGCGCTTCGTGGTATAGGAGAGAGCGTGACGCGCTAGCGGCGGAGCTACTACGTCTCGTTCGCAGTGAGCACGAAAAGGTCTCGCAATGAAAACAATCGACGATTGGTTTCGAACGTACGAGCGTATTCTCAGAAAGTCCGTTTGGGGCAGCACGTCCCTGCAGTTGACGGCCGCGCAACAACGGTGCAAATACCCCGGTACCCGGTCGTTGGTAAGGCACGCCGTCTGGATGTGCCGCGAGGCTATCCGTCTCGAGGATGCAAACAAGCGCGTGCGTTGGCTGTGCTGGGTGCAAGGTGTTCTATCGGCATTAGGCTTGAGGTCGATCGCACAGCTACGCGCTGACACGAAGGAGATCCTGTGACTAAGCTGGATGAGATAGCACCCGACTTGATCGTGCTGGATGAGAGCGAAGAGCTCTCGAACGCTGACAGTGCGGCCGCGCGTAGGCTGGATCGCTACCGCTTGGCGCATCCAGTGCGCATCACAGCCTTGTGGACGCGCGAACAGTGCATCGCCGCACGACGCGCGCGTGGGGTGTCCGCGGCTGACGATCGCGAAGGGTGCCGGCGAGCGGCGCGCATGTATCGTGAGTGTGCTGTCATGCGCTTCTACACGGGGCAGCCGTTTGAAACCAGTTACGCCCGCGCTGTGCGCTGGGATCGGAGACACGCGAAATGAAGCCCGTACATAGGATAGTCGAGGTTTGGTGGGATGATGCATCCGCCGTGGAAGACGAGCGCAAGGTCGAGGATTTGCAAGACGACCTGTACATGTGCACCGTAGGCTACCTCGTCCGCGAGACAGATCGCGCTGTATGGGTAGCAGCAGAGGTGTTCGAGGACGGTCGCATGCGCGGGATCACACGAATCCCGAAGGGAATGGTGCAAGACACGCGAGATCTCAAGCGCGCCGCAAAGCGCAGGGTGCCGCGAACCGGAGAACCGAAATGAAAAGTAACAATCACGTGCACGTACGCCAGCCCAACCGTCGCGCCTTGCGTAGGCAACGCGCCGCGGAACGCGCCGCCGAAGCCGCCAAACGATCGCCAGAGGATCGTGCCGAGTACAGCGCGGCTTGCGCTCGGGCCGCGAGATGACACGGCCCTTTCACTCCGCGTCTTCCGTGGCGATTAAATGTGACCGCGCGTGGGCGTATCGCTACATCGCCAAGTTGCGCGAGCCCGACGTAGATTGGAGCGTGTTCGAGGCCGGAACGTGGGCGTGCCCGCACGCCCCGGAAGGGGCGCACATAATCACGAACGCACGCACCGGGGTGCGCGTTTGCAAATTGTGCTCGCGTATCCGATCTGCCGCTCTCGGCAAGGCCGTGCACTCAGTGGGCGAGGCTTGGTACACGGGGGGTACCGTCGACTGGGGGAAGCTGCCGGCACAGGTATTTCTGTCGGGGTCACACTTGCTGCCGCACCCGTCCAAATGCGACGTCGTTGCTACGGAAGCTTGCGTTGGTGACGTCGGGGACGACACCCTAGAGTCTGACGCGGTACGCGGTGAGGCCCTCGACTTGTCTCAGTGGTACGGCGAGGACTTCGCTAAGCGTGCCTTTGGTGGGACGCACGTACCGGTGCTGGTCGTAGGTGGTGTGCGATGGTTTGGCAAGCGCGACTTGTTTGCGCGCTCGCCCGGCGAAAGCGCGCGCCTTGGCATCGACGCCGAGGCTTTGCTGGTCGACTACAAGTCCAGCGCCGATGTCCGGCGCTACGCTAAGACGCCTGAAGAACTGCGGGAAGACGTGGCGTGCAGCCTGTACGCGCTTGATTGTATGCGGCATACGCGGTTAGTAAGTCAGGTGTGCCGGTGGCTGTACGTCGAAACGAAAGAGGTTCGCCGCGCTGCCGCTGTAGACGTGACGATCAACCGCCCCGAGGCCGAGGCCGTGGTTTGCGCGGCCGCGGAACGGGCGCGCACGCTCGACTCATACGTGCGCGTAGAAGACGCACCTCCTAACACGGACGCATGCGAGGAGTACGGCGGGTGTCCGTTTCATAACTCACGCGGGGGGCCGTGCAACGCGCGGCGGTCTCTCGGCGCCACACTGTTTTCGCGCGTACAACGAAGGGACAACAGTAACATGGCTGGAATAGTACTGACTGCACAACAGCTCAAAGATCTGCACGCACGTACCGCGGCTCGGTCTGCTGCGGAGGCGACGGCTACGGCGCCCGTGTCTGTCGAGACGCCCGCGGAAACGCCCGTGGAAACGGAACCGCCCGCGCCGCCCGCGCTGCCCCCGGCTAAGCGCGGGCGACCCCCACGGGTTGCCGCGGTCACTTCGCCTACCGCTGTCGAGGCGCCCGTGGCTTCGCCCGTCGTCACCGTGGATGCCATCGGCGCAATCGCGGCGTTGGTGGCTGAGCGCGACGCGGCTCGAGCACGAGCGGCGGAGCTGGACGAACAGCTCTCCGCGTTGCAGCAAACCCTTACCGCGGCGCTAGGGTAAGTCATGCGCGTTGGCCAGTCCTCCGTCTCCCGCACTGTAGAGTATGAGCGTATCGCCGCGCTTCCCCGGCGGGTCGTCTCACTCTCAGAGGCGGAGGGCTGGGCCGACGCCTTGACGCCGCTGCTAGCGCTGCCCGGATCGGGCGCGCGTTTGCGCCCGTGGCAGGCTTATGCGCTGCACGAGATTTTCGTGCGCCGTGGGGGGTGGCTCGCGTATCCCGTGGGCCAAGGCAAGACGCTGATTACGTGGTTGCTCGCGTCGCTGTTCAACGCCAAGCGCCCGATACTCGTGCTGCCTGCGTCACTCGTTGCGAGCGGTAAGACGTGGCACGATTTCCAGGGCTACCTCGATCAGTGGGTGACGCCGCGCACACCGCCCCGACTGATCACTCGCGAAGAGCTGGCACTCGACAAGAACGCTACGTTGCTCGATGAAATAGCGCCCGACCTGATCGTGTTGGATGAAAGCGACGAGCTCTCAAACGCGGACAGTGCGGCCGCGCGTCGGTTGGATCGCTATCGTCTGGCGCACCCATCGCGTGACGACGTAGTCATCGTGGCCATGACGGGCACACCTTCGCGCCTGTCGATTATGGGCTATTGGCACCTGCTGTGCTGGTGTCTCACGGTTGACGCACCGGTTCCACTGTCGCATACCGAAGCGTGTTCATGGGCGGATGCGCTAGACGAGCGCTCGCGCAACCCTGCGACGCGCACTAGACCTGGGGTGCTCGGCCCGAGCGTATACGCGGCACGCGCCTGGTTCGGACGGCGCGTAGCGGAGACTCCCGGCGTCGTAGTAGTGGACGAAGACTCATGCGACGCGCCGCTTACGATTCACACGCGCGTATCACGCGAAGACCCGATGCTTGACGAAAAGTACGAGACATTTTTGCTGACGAACGAAAACCCGGGCGGGATTCAGGTGTCGGATCCCCTGTCGCGCTGGATACTTGACGGCTTCATGGGGTGCGGGCTCTACCCGTACTACGATCCGACGCCCCCAAAAGTGTGGCGCGACGCGAGACGCGAGTTGGCCAAATTCGTACGCGACGAAATCTCGCGGTCGCACAGGTCGCGCAAGCCCCTCGACACAGAGGGGCAGGTAATACGCCGGCACGCAGCGAACCCAATCGTTGCGGAGTGGAAGCGCGTAAAGGGCACGTTTGACCCTCGCAAATCTACGCGGTTTGCGTGGTTTTCTGAGAGTACCCTCGACAGTGCGATCGAGTGGCTCCGCGAAAACAGTGCGCCCGGCATCGTGTGGTGTGGATCGGTCGAGTACGGCAAGCGTCTGTCTGCGCGCGCGCGTCTGCCGTACTACGGCCGCAAAGGACAGTGCGCGGGAGGCGGCGGGCTTCATGCGGCCGACCCGACCCGGTCTCTTGTGGCGTCGTGGAACGCCTGCAAACGCGGCTTCAACTTGCAGGCATGGCGACGGGCGTTGATCGTGATGCCACCCCAAAGCGCGAAATATTTGGAGCAAATCGTTGGCCGTGTACATAGGTCTGGACAGTGCGAGCACGTCGTGATAGACGTACTACTGACGAGTGGCGGTACGATCGACGCATTCGAAGCGGCGCTACGCGAGGCGGAATTTGCCCGCGCTACGGTCAGTCTAACGCAGAAGCTTCTCAGGGCTCGTATCGAACGCGAGTACCCGAGGATAACGGCGGCCAACCAATACCGGTGGGCCTCCCGCACTAAGAAGGAGCAAGACTGTGAATAACACCGAATCGCAAGAAGACAAGCTGGAACGTTACGCATACGATCGCGACTGCCTTCGCGATCAGAACGAAGTGCTAGCGCGTGAATGTGACGCGCTGCATGAGTTGGTGTCCGCCATGCGGGCGGACGAAAGCGAAACCGTAACCTACGAGGAGATCATTTGATGGCAACTGCAAGATTCAACCGAACCGCACCGACGGCCACACCCGCAACGAAACAGTACACGCCGAGATACAGCGGCCTCAAGGCGTCGAAACCCCGCCCGCCGTTTCTTGGGGTCGGTGAGTATTTGCTCGAAGTCACTGAGGCGGACGAGGGCAAACCGACGCCGAACAAAGATGGTGAAATGCGTCAGTCCGCGATCATTACGTTCGCCGTGCGTGAAGTGTACAGCGACCCCAGTCGCAGCGTGCATGCGGTCGACGATACCGTTGCCGTTGCGTTCCGGTTGCTTGGTAAGGGCTCCATTTCGGGGCAGCAACGCATGGCAGATTTCATGATCGCGGCCGCAGGGTGCAATACCGAGGAGGAGTTTGCCGAGGTGTCCAAAGACGGCGCGCTTGTCGACGCTTTCTTCGGTCACATGACACCGTACCCCGAATTCACTGGCGCTACGTTGGTAGGCACGCTTGTTGCAGCCAAGGGCACGTCGGGCAACGCGATTTTGCGAGACGACGTGCCGACGGGAGATCACTACACGAACATAGCTTGGCAACCCGTAATCGCGAACGACAGCGGTGGCCCGTGATTTGCCTAGCTCGTACACGCGCACGTGCTCGCCGCGCCGAAGACGCGCGCGTTGACTGGCGGTACACGCGCCTGGAGTTGCGTGGCCCGCGTAAGCTGGCGCGTAGTGTGTGGCGGCACAGGATAGGGCGCGCGTAATCACGCACGCACTGGGCCGGGGGCATACGCGCCCCCGGCCCGGCATCTTGAAAAACCTGTTAATGCACGGGGGTATTTCGCCGAAAGAGAAACACGTGAAATGAAACCGGAACTATCCCGCATGCTCGCTAGCATCGTAACGGATCTGCTCTCTCAACCCTCCGCGTCCTACGCATCAGCAGCGCGCAGGAAACTAGCCGAGCTCAGGCTCGCGCCGAGCGGGGTCATAGGGGGCGAGCGGCAACGTAACCGTCCTGCTGAGCTTCTTCAAGACGGGGGTCCGGGCTATTGTAAAAAGGCGCGACGGCTATCGCTCAACTAGGAAATATGGCTACCGAACCGGTGCTGATAGACTTTGAGTCTCGTTCGCGCGCCCCGCTAAAGCGCGTCGGGGGGCGTCTGTACTGGGCGCACCCGTCCACCGAGGCCCTGTGCTGCGCGTGGCACGACACCCGCGATGGCACGACGGGCGTGTGGCTGCCTGGCGAAGAATGGCCGCATGCGGGTCGAGTACTGGCCGCGCACAACGCCAAGCACTTCGACCGGTTCGGCGCGGATCGCTACGGCTTCGGCGCCGTGGATTGGATCGATACGTCCGATCTGGCTAGGCGCAGCGGGATCCCCGGGAACTTAGACGCGCTCGGCACGCGACTTGGCTACTCCAAGGACAAGGTTGCATCTAGGTTTACGGTGGGGTTGTCCACGGTACGACGCCCCGGCAAGGCGTACGGTAGCTCGTGCGTGTCCGCGGAGGACTGGCGTGTATTGTCGGCGGAGCAACACCTAGCGCGCGGAGTGCAAGCGCCGCTGACAGTCGACGCCATGGTGCGTGTCGCGGAGTACTGTGCACGTGACGTCGAGATCATGGCGCGTGCGTGGGATGACCTGCGGTGGTTCCTCGACGTGGACTCGGACGTGGAGCGTTGCGATCGCGTCGTCAACGATCGCGGCGTTGCGTTCGACGGGGAGTTAGCGCGGGCGTTGCTGCACGCGGACGACACGCGGAGCGGCCGCGTGCTTGATGATTGCGCGCGTAGGCTGGGCGTATCGGCGTCTGCGTTGCGCGACACAGTGTCTTCGCCAGCGCGATTCTGCGATGCGACCGGACTGGATAACGCGCAGAAAACGACAATAGACGACGCGATACGGTACGGCTTTGCCCTGATGGGAGACACCTACTGGTACGCGCTCGCTCGCCAAGCTACGGCGTCAATCGTACGCGGCAAACTCGAGGCTGGTTTGACGCGCGTTTGCCCCGACGGGCGCCTACGCGATATGCACCAGTACTACGGCGGTCACACAGGCCGCTGGTCGGGGCGCGGGTTTCAGCCGCACAACCTCACGCGCCCCAACGGGCGCTACGGAAAATGGAGTCCCGGCATAATCGACACACTGGCGCGTAACGCCGTGTCCGGGCGCCGGCTCCCTACCGCCGACCAGGCGGACTTGCTGTTGCGGGCGACGCTCGTCGCGCCCCCCGGAAAGTCGCTTGCGGTGTGTGACTTCTCTGGCGTCGAGGCGCGCGCGCTTGCGTGGGCAGCGGATGATCAGCCAGCTATTGGCGTGTTTCAATCTGGTCGCGATCCATACAAGGTTGCGGCATCGATCATCTATGGCGTCGATTATAGCGCCGTCACGAAGCCGCAACGGGACGTTGGAAAAATTGCGGAGCTCGCCCTCGGGTATCAGGGAGGCGAAGGCGCGTTCTCGAAATTCGCCGAGGGGTACGGAATCGACCTAAGCGCCCTGGACGTGCCGGCGATCATCCGCGCCTGGCGTAGCGCGCACTCACCGTGCGTGAACTTTTGGTATGCGTGTCAGCGCGCGTTCATCGCGGCCGCCGAAGGCGGACACAATGCGTGGGCTGGGCCCTTCGAATTCGTGCCGTCTTCCAGTGGGGCGGACGTGGCCGTGTACCTCCCGTCGGGCAGGCCCCTCGTGTACCGCGACGCACATGTGTTGCGCGGCGACGGTGCTCGCCCGCAATGCGCGCACTACGGTCAAGTGAAGGCGGGCCTGTGGGGCACGGTGTACACCTACGGAGGGAAGCTAACAGAGAACCTTATCCAAGCGTTCTGTCGCGACCTAATGGCAGACGCCATGGTGCGCGTGGAAGACGCCGGGTTGCCGGTGGTACTCACAGTACACGACGAGATAGTATGCGAGGCCCCCGCCGAAGCAGCACAAGAGGCGTACGAATACTTGCGTCACGAGATGACAACGCTTCCCGCATGGGCGGCGGGGTTTCCGATCGGGGCGTCGGGCTACTGGGGGGCGAGGTACAAGAAATGACAGGCCTACTTGCGATCGATCCGGGCTACGCGGCACACGGCAAAGGGTGTGCATGCGCGCGCTTCTTCGAGGGACGACTTGTCGCGGTGTGGTACGCGCGAGCTACCGACGTGACGCTCTCGTTTGCGCGTGTGAGCCGCGTGGTGTGGGAATGCCCGGAGCTCCGTCCTCGCGGCGGCGGGGCAGACCCCGCAACGCTAATGCGACTCGCCGTCGAGGGGGCGGAGCTCGCCGGTCGATACGCAGGCGTACACGGGGCCACGATCACCCGCATGACGCCGCACGATTGGAAAGGCACGACGCCCAAGCCCATGCATCATGCGCGCCTGTGGAGCGTGCTAGACGCGACGGAACGCGCGGTACTCGGAGGCGAGCGAACGTGGCGCGCAATCGAAGCTGCGCGTAAGAAGGGGGCCTTGTCGCGCTGGCCTCCGGGGCGCACCTTTTACGGCGCTAGCTACACGGATCACAACCTATTAGACGCCGCTGCGCTTGGATGCGTGGCGCTTGGACGGATGGCGAAAGGGTAGACATGAAAAATCTGGTACTACATCACAACGATCTAGACGGGTGGGCAGCCGCTTGGGTGGCACGCCTGCGGGTGCCTGACGCAACGTTCATACCCGTGCAACACGGGGAGCCTATTCCGTGGCACGAAGTAGAGGCCGCGTATGACGTGCTAATCGTGGACTTCAGTTACCCTTACGATGATCTGTACGGTATAGCGGATGCTTGCGTAGGGGACGTGCTAGTGCTGGATCACCATCGCACCGCACGCGAGGCCCTTGCCTCGTTGCCTGAGTACGGTAGCGGAGCGCTCGTTACGGCCGTGTTTGACGAGCACCGTGCAGGGTGCACCTTGACGTGGGATACGCTGCACGCGAACCGTGTTCGTCCGTGGTGGATAGAGTACGTGCAGGACTACGACTTGTGGCGTCACGCGCTGCCGAACACGCGAGAAATCAACGCCGCTATCGCGAGTTACCCCTTGTCGTTCGAGCTATTTGATCGCCTAGACGCAACGCCACTCGATCCGTGGATCGAAGCAGGGCGTCACATCTTGAGATACCAGGACGCGCTAGTCGAGGACATGGCAAAGGACCCGCCTTTTGAGCGCGTCTGTGGCACCTACGTGCCTAGCGTGCCGTGCCATTCGGGACGGCTTGTGAGCGCCCTTGGCGACGTCCTGTGCGATGGGCACCCGTTCGCTGCCGTATGGCGCGAAATCCCCGGCGGAGACCGACGCTACTCGTTGCGCTCCCGCGAAGGGGGCGCCGACGTGCAGGAGATAGCGAAGACTTTTGGTGGCGGCGGGCACGTGCACGCGGCCGGATACACGCGAAAGGGACAGTAATGCGAGACATACAAATCGAGGTACCGAGCGAAATAGTCGCGTTGGCAGCCGAGCAACGCGAAGCGGAGGACAGCGTTCGTGCGCTCGAGGGCCTTACGATCATCAGCGACGAAATGTACGAGGCCGCGGACGCTATGCTGACCGCTACTGCGCAGCGACTCGATGCTGTGGTCGCGATGCGTAAGCGCGCCACGGCGCCTCTCGGCGAGGCCAAGCGCGAAATCGAAGGCTGGTTTCGACCGCTCGTGCGTGCGCTGGAGGCGAGCATCGCCGAGCTCAAGCGCGCCATCGGCGGATATCGCGTGATGCTTGCCGAGGAGGAGCGCAAGGCGCGCGAAGCGGCCGCCCTAGCAGCTGCCACGGGCGACGCGGACGCTCTGTGCAACGCGATGGTCGCGGCCGATGCGTCTGCCACCCCGCCTGCGGGACGCGCTACCTGCCGCTTCGAATGGCGCATCAAGCGCATAGCCGAGGATTTGCTATCGCGAGAGTGGCTGACCCCGGACGTGGCGCGTATCGCCGCGTACGCCAAAGACTGGAGCTCCGGGAGTGAGCCCCCCGTCATACCGGGCGTCGTGTTCGAGCGTACCGCTATCGTGGGGGCACGCCGATGATCGTCAATGCCAACGCCCTGGACCTGCCCCTCGACGTACTGTCACAGTGCGACGTGCAGATCGTAGACCCGCCTTACTCCGAGTACGTGCACACGCACGCAATGTCGTGCGGTAGTGCGGGGTCGGGAACAACGAAGCGCGACTTCGGATTCGGCTCCCTGAAGCCTGAGCTCATGCGACGCATCGCGGTCGCGGCCGCCAGCGTCAAGCGCTGGACCGTCGTGTTTTGCGACCTCGAGTCGACACACCTCTGGCGCGACGAGATGGCGCGCATGGGTGCCGAGTACGTGCGTGAGACGTACTGGCCTGACGGCATGTATGATTTCCTGCCGCAGCGTTGGTTGCGTTGGTCACAGCCCCAGTTGTCCGGCGATCGCCCGCCCACAGGCGCGGAAGCGACACTAACGTTCCACCGCGCCGACGGGGTTCGCGCGATCAAACCAGTACGAAAGCGTTGGAACGGGCGCGGAGACCTCACCCACTGGGCAGCCAAATCGCTACGCGGCGCTGACAAGGGTCGCGCCGAGAAGCCGCTGGATCTGATGCTCGCAATTGTGAGCGCCTACTCAGACCCGGGCGAGACCGTGTTAGACCTGTGCGCGGGACGCGGGACTACCGCGCTGGCGTGCGCCCTGCTAGGCCGTGAGTGCCTGGCGGTCGAGCTTGATGCCGACACGGCCGCGTACGCGGAAACGCGGCTGGCGTCGCCTCTGTCGGAGCGCGACCGCGAACGCGCAATCCGGTGGGGGAAGGACACCTATGACGACGCCGTGCGTGTGCCAGAGGTACCTCCGGGGGAAGTCGGGCGCGCGGCATGGGAGCGCGCCCAACGACGGCTAGCGGACGCAGCGATCGTGCTTGCGGCGTTTACAGCAATCCCCACTTGAGCGCCAACAGCACGCCGATCACCAGCGACAACGCTATAATCCAAGGGGCTCCGCCACGGACGGAGCCCCACTTGGTTGTGATTGCAAGCGTGTTCTGCTCGGGGACGATCTTCTCTACGATGCGATCCAGCTTGACGTTAGCCGCGCGAACGCCAGCCTCTACCTGCCCGAGGCGCTCCTCGTGAAATCGGCACAGGGGCGGCAACGCGCCCGGAAACAGCTGCCTTGGGGGAGGGGGCGGGGGCTTGCTGGACACGGACGACGGGGCGAGTTTTACAGGTGGCATTAGAACTCCAGTGGGGCAACGAGCAGCCCCCTGTGAAAGGCTTTGCGTAGCACCGTCTCAAGCGGTAGCACTACGCGCACGCGACGGCGGCCTAGGCGCGTCCCGTCCCATGCGTACGTTTTGAGCGCGCCCCCGGGCTGACCGTATTCGGCCGTGCACGTGACACGCTTGCCCCCCTCTACTAGGTCGTGCAGCACGCACACGACGTGGGCGTCCGTTCCCGAGGGCCACTGATTGGCGATCACGAGTACGTCGCCACACTCGAGTGCTTGCCCAGAGAACAGCGTCGCATTCGTCACCAGTCGCGAGACGTTGACGCCAACGCGCCAGCCCCGGTGCTCGGCGCGATTTACCCACGCCTCACGTACGCCGAGGCGGTACAGTAACCAATGCGCCAGATCTCCGCACGATGAATACCCCGGGGTCGGGCGGTCGCGCCCCTCGGTCACGGTCTGGTAGCGCGGGTGGCGCTCCGCTACGGCGCCCCCCTCGTCTGCTCCGCACGCCCATTCTAACCACCGCGCCGCGAGCTTTCGGCGCGTGTGGATATCGTCGTCCGTGAGCAGGGGCGAGGGGGTGCCGTTGGTTACCACTATCGGATCTCCACCGCGTGCCGCTTTGGCGGCGAGACAAGGCGCGCCCGAAGCACCGCGTTCTCGGCACGGACAGCCCGTAGCGCTGCCTCTAGTTCGACGATGCGATGGGCGATGCAATGCAGGAGTTTTTCCGTGATCATGGCGTCACCCCCGCGCACGCGGCGATCCCCCGTATCGCGTGCCGTCACGTACAACTCACCTGTGCCAGCGATCATGGTGTCACCCCTGCGCACGCGGCGATCCACTCGAGATGCGCGGCCACATTGGTGGCCACGCCCGGGGCTGTGCCGCACTCCGCGCCCCACGACGTGACGCCTGCGAGTCTCCACCCCTCGTCTGAACCCACGACGTACGGTCCGCCACTGTCGCCCTGGCAGGTGTCCGTACCGCGTAGCGGGTCACCCGCGCACAGCATATCTGAACGAAGGGCCGTGCCGTAGTACTCCTGGGCGCACGTGCCCCACGGGACTAGAGGCACCACGACGTGTTGTTGCACCGGCACTGTGGGGCCACCTGCAACCGTGGCACCCCAGCCAATCGCTACCAGCGCGATCGGGTACTCGGGCGTACGCGCGACCAGGGCCACGGGTTCGACGCCCGACACCGGCGCGCCCAGCACAAGCACCGCAACATCGTTGCCGCCTGTGGTCGTGCCCCAGCTCGGATGATTGCGCGCCTCTCGCACCGAGACACGCACGCCTACGTCACTTCGCAGGTCGTTGCAGCCGCACCGCACCAGATCGCCGGGCACGACCTGACAGTGTGCCGCCGTGAGTGCTATCGCGGGCGCTATCAGTGACGCTCCGCAGTACTGACGACCGCTGGCCGTCGTGACGGCACACGCCCACGGGTACGCGCCGTCGGGGCTTGCCTCCCCGGCGGTCACTCGCGAGGATACCGCGAGTGATGCCGCGCGTCCGGATGGCGTCCAGACGCATTCAGCAGGGGTCACAGGTGTGGCCACGTCCGCGTCCGGAGGCGGCGGTTGCGTCACGTACACGGGCTTGCACGCGGTAGCTGCACACAGCACCACGGCGCATGCGGCCGCGATAACCACGGCGAGGCGCACTATACGGTGCGCACGACGGCGCGCATCTTGCGCGCGCCAATCACGATGCGCCAGTACCGAGTCGGGGATCCCGGTGAACGTCATTAGCGCACCAGCCCCTCGGCGCGGGCCGCGCGCATTGCCGCTGCCGGGGCCGCGTCAGGGGTGCGACCCTGCCGGGCGGCCAGCCACGCGGCGTAAACAGCGGGCGTGGCGCAAAGTTGCTCCGCTAGCCATTCCACGGGCACGCCCTGGAGCTCGGCCTGGGCAATCGTGGCGCCATACTGCACCAGACCCAGGGTACACGCCGTGTCGAGCACTGACACCGCAGTCTGCGCGCCGGGGGCGCGTAGCGCAGCGCAACCCGGGGGCAACAATATCATGCACGCAAAACAGAAAATCCAAACGAACGGGGTGAAAACTCGCATTAGACGCTCCTTCGGTAGGCGCCCGCCAACGCCGGAGAAAGGTCGAGTGTCGAGCGAGCGCACCCTGTTTCTGTAGCACGCGGGGGCGCGTGCGTCAATAGTTACGCCACATGTACTGCTCGATTTGGGCGACCAGCGTGGGCGCGTCCCATAGTCGGGCGTCCGCGCCGAACGCGCGTTTCACCGCGGCTTTAAGCTCGTCCTTCAAAAAGCGCACGCGCCACCAGCCGACCTTCCCGCTCGACGCGATAATCTTCGCCTCGGCTAGGGCCTCGATCAGGTAGGGTCCCGCCTCCGGCCGCCCTAGCGCACGCAGGGTGAGACGGCCACGACGGGAGGGCGTACCCCACGATAGGACTACCGCCGCACCGTCGTCCGACAGGGCGGCCTCGTAGGACGGTGGGAGCGTACTCAATATCTCCGACAGCCGTCGGCCGTGCACCGGCACGTTTCCGAGCCGCGTCCGCAGGGCGGGCTGCCGGGCGTAGCGCTCTAGGGTCTCACGTAGCGTCGGGTCTGCCATCTCGATCTGGTACCACGCCCCGATCCCCCGCGCAACGCTACCGGCATTTTAGGTGGGTGCATGTCTCACACGCATCACAGATCGGGGCGTACGGGTGCACCGGCGTCGGGCGATCGTCACCGTCTAGCGTCGCAATCAGGGCGTCCAGCTCGTTGCGCAGCAGCCGCAGACGCCGCAGGCAATCGTCCCTACGGGTGCGGAGCTCGGACGCACCTACGCGCGCGTCACGCCCGAGCTCAGCCTGCATCCCGCCGAGCCCGAGGCGCCACGCGGTAACGCGCTGTAGCGCGTCCGCTAGGGCTACGCGCAACGCGCTGGTACTAGTACTTGTTCCAAGCATTATCGCCCTTCGGGGGTATCCCGAGCTTCACGCCGTGCACCGCGCCGATCGTCGCCAGTGCGGCGAGTACGCCGGTCGCCAGTGCCACGCCCCACGTGGCGCCGGACACGAGAGCCTCGGCTGTACCGGTACACACGAGCACCACCACGGGGATGGCGTACTGCACTACCCGCGGGATCCGATCCCACACGAGGGGCTGTGCGATACGCCACCCGGCGACCAGCCACGTCAGCGCGACCGCGGCCACCAGGGTCCACTGATGAGATTGGATGAGTGCGACTAGGGTTGTTGCGTCGGTCATACTGATCCTTTCAGTGCGCCCAAAAGCTCGGGCGCGGGCTCCTCGATTTGTCGTAGCGCGTTGCGCGCAATAACGTACGCGGCACGCTCGAGTCCGGTCAGCTTGGTCAAGCGCTGGTCGCCATCTGGGACGACCGGCGTATCGACTACGAGCACGCCGGTCGCGCTCGCCCCACCCCAATGCGACGTCCACCCGACGGGGACCGCGCCCGTGCCATCCCAAGTGGCGGGCATGGCGCAGTGCGGCTCCTGGCCGACGTGCACACCAACGCGAGGGAGATCGTGCATCGTGTCGAGGTGCCCGGCGAACGCGCGGCACACCGCGGGAGTGTCGATTAGCTCACGCATTGGCGTACCCATACGCGGCCACGAGGGCAGCCAGCGCGGCATGGTCTGAGACTGTGTTGTACAACGCGATGGGGCCGAGGCTACCGACGAAGTAGAGGCCTGTCGGGGTCAGGTAGCGGTAGTATACCCCGATGCACACGGCCGATAGAGAGGAAGCGTCGGAATTAAGTGTGGCGGGTGCCCCCACCAGTGCGCCGTTGACGTACGCGCTCGCCGTCGTACCGACGTTTTGGACGACGTCGAGCCTCTTACCGCTCGGGGTCGCGCCACTGTTGTACGTGAGACTGCCACGCTGATACGCCAATTCGCTGCTCGCGGTAGCGGCCAGGCTGGCAATGTCGGCTATCGCGGCGCCATACAATCCAACGCGATGTCTCACGGTTGCTGTTGCAGCCGCATCCGTAGCGGCCACGAGCACCGTGTCCGTGTCGTTCCCGCCGAACAGCGTGTTCCAATCCGCGTGCGAGCAGACCATGTACTGCGCACCCGCGGCCGTGAGACGCGGTCGCCCCAACCATCCGGTTGCGTCGTAGGTGAGCTGCGCGCCGGGCGTGGCTTGCACGAGTGTGTAGCCCGCTACACAGTCTACCCAGGCGGTAGCCTTGTCGCTTACCACCGTGACCCCGTGCGTCGGCAGCCACAGTGCGCGAAGCGTGCCGAGCGCCGCAAAGTCCAGCTTTACGTCTGCGACTGTACCCACGTCCGCGGACGTAGCGTCGGCAGCGCCCGCGAAAGACGCGACCGCGTGCAACGACGTGTGCTCACCCTCACCCGTGAGTCCCGGCGTCCAGTCGTAGGACCACGCGGTGCCCGCGATATCGGCCGCGCCCAACAACGTAACGCCATCGTACACGGCGACCGACGTAGGGCCCGTGCCACCGGCACTAGCGGTGCCCTCCAGGGCGGTCGCGGCAAACAGTTTGATCGTGGTCTCGGGCGCGGTGAAAGTGCACGCGCCCACCACGGACGCGCCAACAGCGCGCGCGTCCGCGAACGCGGTACCGACGCTCCCCAGCAGGCCTAGTTTAGGTACGTGCACACGTCACCAGTAGACCACGACCGCGGCCGTTTGCGCGGGCGAGAGGGTTAGCACAGCGCCATCATGCACGTACCACTGAGGTAGCCCGGTGAGCGTACCGTCCAAGCCGTGCCTAGTCGTGCATCGCAGGTCGCCGGCTTCCTTCATGACGACGCGCCGGGGCAAAGTCCCGCCGCGTACGAGACTCACTTCGCGGCCATAGTCCGCGCTAGTGTACTCGCGCCAGTAGTCTGAGACGCCGACCGCTTCATTGATGATGGGATCACTCATGTTGCACCTACTACGCGCGGGTATTTACACCGCACCACGATGTTATCACGACAATGCCGTCGGCGCCAGCACCACCGGCCGCGTCGTACGCGGAGCCCTGATTGCCTGGTGCGGCGAACCCCTGCTCAAGGCCGCCAATACCGCCGGCTCCGCCCCCACCCCCACCGGCGTCACCGGCGCCGGGGGAGTAGCCACCACCGCCACCACCGCCAGCCCCATATCCGTAGCCCCGCGCACCACCAGCACCAGACGACGCCCCGGAAGGACCGCCAGTACCAGCAAGCCCGCTGTGCGCCTTTTCGCCGTTACTGCCCGTTACGTCTGCGCCGCCATCGCCCCCGGCGCCCCGAGGACAATCATCGTTGGGCACAGCCCCACCAGCCCCGCCAGTAGCAGTACCCTTGGCCCCGGCGGCCCCGGGATACGCCTCAAGAAGAAAAAACAGGCCAGCTTCATACGCCTGCGAAGTGCCCCCGTTGCCGCCAGCGGAACCACCCCCGCCGATATCGACTAGGAGCTCGTCTGGGACGAGCGCCGCGGGGATACAGCGGCGCGTAATACCACCACGACTACCGCCGCCCCCGCCGCCTGTGTTAGCACTGGCCGCGCCCGCACCCCCACCACCTCCGCCGCCGACCAGCAGAAAGTCAATCAATAGTGCATGCGCGGGCTTAGTCCAAACGGAAGAGCTACCACCCCCGTGATAGTACACGCGCACGTCAGGCACGAGCACCGCAGTACGATCGGCAAGCGCTTCGAAGGGCACGTTAAACGTCGATGCGGTAACAGTCATGATGCAGGGTCTCCATCATCTACCAGCCGTATGTCAGACCACAACGAGGGGTCCCCGTCATAGGAAGCGCCGCCATTGGGCAGCGTAATCGAATCCCAAGTCTCCGGATCGCCACTAGCCAAAAGCGGCAACACCCAGTCGATCGTGGTGAAAGCGTCCGAGTAGTAGCTCTCTAGCTCGTTGCCGAACGTCAGCACAATGCCGTTGCCAAGGTCTACAACGCCGGCACCGCTAGGAACCGTAATAGGATCGCCCAACGGCGGAATGCCTAGCCACGTAGACCCGCCATTAAGAGAGTATACGAACCCCGCACTACCGGGGGCGCCAGGGGAAGCGATGTCCACCCACAAGTTACTCGGCGCGGTGGCGAACGTAGCCGTCAAGGACTGGTCCTCATTAAGCTCCCCCCTCGTCAGTTCTACGGTTTCCGCGCCCCACGGCGCCAGCGGAAAAGTGCTCGACCACACACTAGCGTCACCTGCATACGTATTGTTGTACGCCACGTCCAGCGACACATACCGAAACCAACCATCGCGAGTAGCTTCGCGTGCGCCCGCGTTGTCGAGCGACCAGTGCTCGTACGCCCCGGCTGGCTCGGGACTAAGCCCGAAACCAAGCGTCAGCCACTCAGGTTGGGTCCCCGCCGGACGCCACGAATGACCGCCATATAGTAAGTCACGCATCGCCTGAAAATCTGCAGAGGTAGCGCCCACTACGCCAACCGCGTACCCTGGCGTCCCGAGCGCCCCACCCCAAAGCGCCGGATCGCCAAAGTCTGGCGCGTACGTCACCCCCGGAAGTGTGCTTGTGATCTCGAGCCAAAAGCGCGACCACTCCGCGGCGGAGCGGGAGTCCCAACGCCACGCACTACCGTGCGAGGAGTACTCGACCCCACCATCCAGGCGAAATATGTTGCCACTACAGTCGTACGTACGCAGGGTACCGCTATCTGCGATGCCCCAGTATTCGGCGACTTGCTCCAGTAACGCGAAGGCATTTCCACGAACCCGATGCCCGCGAGGCGAGCGCCAGCGAAGCAGCCGCGAGGCGTAGTGCTCCGACGTCTCGTCTCGCCCCCGGGGTATACCGCGATCATCGCCGAGCAAAGCCAGTGCATCGTCCGCGGAGTAGCTCGGAAAGCGCGCCGTCGCGCCCTCTCGCAACCGCGCAACACCATCGTCTAGGGTCCACGCCCAGGAGTCGAGTTTGGCTGCGCCCTCCCCTGAATAAGCCCAGCCGGGAACCAGCCATTTCATCACTTTTCGGAACGTGTAGGCCATTACACCTCCGTCGCGCTAACGGTGCCGAGCACGAAAACTTCGCCTGTGCCGTCTAGGTCTACGTCCGCCGCGGGGACCGTCAACGCAATCGATACGTTCGACGCCCCGAGTCGGATAAGCTCCGCGTGCACCGTAGCGATCAGCAACGCCGTCGTGACCACGCCCTCGATCGGGAGCGCGAACACGAGCACCCCCAGCACGTCTTCCACCGCCGTCTCAAGGTCGGCTGGGATGTTCGAGCCAGACGCCGTTAACGTAACGTTTAGCGTGTGCTCGTCCGCATTCGCTACCGTAGCCGTAATGCACAGCGGCGTTGCCCACAAGTCAATCGCGGTTTGCACAGCCGTAATCGCACCAGCCGACACATTACCAGTAGTGCCGGCCACTAGTACGTCGACCGTCCCGTACACGGAGTCCGGCACAGCGAGCACGCGATTCACTTCCGTGGACCCCGTAAGCGCACTGTTGCGCGCGACACTCGAGTACGCATCCGCGGGCCCGTTCGGCGACAAGGCGCCTAGCGTATCTGCGCATCGCTGCTTGAGCGATGGGTCGCTCTCCACGTCAACGCCGATCGCCGCGGTACTGCCAGTCACCACGACACCTAGCATCGTAGTGACGAGGTCATCGATTTCGTCTGTCGCAGCGGAGCTGTCCGTGCCTGGATCGTTAGCCACCACGTCCACTGTCGTGGTGTCGCCCACACCGCTTAGCGACACGGCGGAAGTACTCGTGTATGTTTTGCCAGTGGTCGTGTTTTTGACGGTGATTTCGCCGGGCTCGCGAGAGTACACGCCACCGCCGGTATTGCTCAGTGACACTGTGCTAGTGGCGTACACGGCGGGCTCGCGCGTAACGCCGAACACCTCGAGCGCGAGCACCGTCAGCCAATCTTCCTCTGCCAGCGACAGGAACCCGGCCTTGATGTACTCGACCGTAATCTCTTCGCGCGCGGCCAGTATCTCGGCAAGGGCGTCGTACTCCGTCAGCGTCGGATCGCCCTCGCGCCAGGACGACACCACAAGTCCGTTAGTCTCCGCATGCGCAAGCGCACTGGCGAAAATCTCGGCCTGCGTCTGAGGCACTATGAGGTCTGCAACGTCCGTCATTGGGGAAGCCCTCCGGCGAGCCGTAGCTCACCGTCTGCGACGCTTAGCGTCAGCGGAAACGCCTCTGTATCGTCGTGCAACACGACGACCATGTCTATAGTCAACACGACGTTCCCGTTAGACTCGCGTTGCGCAAGCACCGTGATCGACACGTCTCGAACGCGATCGTCCTTGAGTGCCTCGCCGCGCATTGCGCTTGGCAAAATGGCGAGCGCCGCCGGGCTACCGACGCGCCCCACCAAGCCCGCCACGTCATACCCGTATGCAAGAGCCTCACCGTTGCGACGCAACGTGCCGCGCGGCGTCGTAAACCTTCGGTATAGTGCCTGGGCGACGAGCGCCCGCCCGGAGACGAAACGAGTCGTACTTGTACCTGTTAGGCACCAAGCCTCCCGACCGTATCCCGCGCTCATAACGACACCTTGACCTTCGCGGAGCCAACCGCGTCAAACTGCGTGCGTGGGGGCGGACCCGCGAGCCATGCGGTCCACAGTGTTTTGAGCGCGGTGCCCCCGTCGTTCAGCATCGGAGTCCAATCGCTAAACAGATCGAACAACGCCTCAAAATTCGCATCTACCTTTGCCGCGAGCGCCGCGTAATCCCCGCCCGTATCACCTAGCTCGAGCACGCTCGGTGACCACCCGGGCGCCCCGGGGGCGTCATGCGCGATGATCGCGGGCCGCGACGGATCGCCGTCGACGAACGCCACCAGAACTAACTCGCCGAGCGTAACCGTAGCCCGCACGCCAGGCACGCCACGGCACGGGACGTCTTGCAGATCGGGCATGCCAGACGCGACTCGCACGGCCTGGAGCGCGAACAACTCGCCGGTTTGCGTCACCACGCGATACTCAGTTACGCCACGGTACGCGCGCCTTGGATCGATCGCGTCGTACACCCGTCGCCACGCATCTAGACGTCGAGACGGACGAGCACCCGACCACACCCTTGCGGTCAGCCTAGCGCCCTCCCAGTACAGCTCGACGTCCGTCGCAGACGCAGCCCCGTCGACTACGAGCCCCGGCACGAACGTGGGCACGTCCGAGTCGACCGCGAAGTCTATCACGCCGCCAGACGAATCGACTCGCACGCGGGGGGCGTCCCCCGCGTACGCGACCTCAGGACGCGCGCCAACGTGCACCACGCCATCAGACGCCACGTACCACGACTGCGGAGCGAGCTCTGCCAACGTCACGCACGCGGCTTGTGCGGGTCGCGCGTAGTGCGGACCACGACGAGCACTAGACGCTCCGACGATCGACTCGCCTGCCTCACTCGCCAGGTCACCAACGACCGTGGACACTCGCACACCGTCAGCGTCGTGATAGCCGCGCGCAGGTAGCGTACGCCCAAGCCCGCCAGCACCACCAACAACGCGGTACGCGGCACGCCCGTCAGAGACGCCACCCGAGACGATGGTACCACTAAACTCGGCGTCCCCCACCAATAGCGTAACCGCGCCTGACAAGACCGCGTCGTCAGACAAATCGACGTCCGCCCACCACGCGCCCCACGCAGGGATCTGCACGCGACCGCGACTAGACGCAACCCCGTTGAGAGTTACGGCGCTCATGGTTTTTTCGCCTCATCCACAAGCGCGGCCAACTGAGCCTTCGCCTCGGCGTTGGGATCGGGCTTCTCACGGACGCCATAGCCCTCCGTAGACTTAACCTTTGCTTTCGCGGCAAGCTTCGGTTTAGGCGGGGCGTACTCCAGGAATTTGACCTGTACTGTGGCTCCGCCTTGCGCATCCCACACGATGCCGCCAACACCGCCACTAACGACGTCGGTGAAACCGTTCAGTGCGAGATCCGGGTGATAGATCGGGAGTGCAACGGGCGACGGGCCTCGAGTTGTGCTTTCAATCAGGCGCTGGAAAGCGTTCCACTCATAGATTTGGTCCGCCGTCGCGAGGAAGAAAGACGCTTGAAACTGTCCAGGCGGACGCCCGTTGAGGACCGTGCTTGCGCCGGATCCGCCCTTGGCCTGCTGAATATCCCAATTCTCCTCGCGGTCGTGTCCCGTAAGCGTGACGACGCCGGGTGACCAACGATCGCCCAGCAAGATCGACGTGAACAACTCGGGCGTATCGCTCGGCACGATCAAGCCGGTGTACAGCGTGTCCTCGGTCACGGCGTTGCCCCTCCGAGCGCGGCCGCGTCACCCTCAATCGCGAGTGTCAACCACTCGCCGAACCGCGACACTGCATCCTCGGCGTCCTTGACGCCGTGAAACTCTATGCGCGCACCGGCCATGCTGACGGTGACTGTCCGCCCCACGGGCGCCGACGCGCCCGACGCCACGCCCAGCGCGCCCGCGATCGAAGGTGATGCAACAGCAACACCGTCCGACGACGCTAAGTCAGACGCGCTAACACGGGGAGACGCAACCAGCTCCTCCGCGGCCGCATGCGCGTCCGCGGTCATGTCCTCGACTCCGCCGACGTATCCCTCGCCGGTATACTCCCCCAGTCCAGCAAACACGCGAGATGGGGACGATATCCCAAGCATTGACTTGGCGGCTTTGATCGCGCCGCCAATCGCGTTTTTTACCGCGCTTACGACAACGCCCGCGGCGCCAGTGATGCCCTCGGCAAGACCCGCGATCACTTGGCGGCCGATCCCCGCGAAGTCAGTATCCGTGAAGAACCCAACGATCGACTGCACGAGCGACTCGATTACGGCCTGCACAGCGGCGATGCCAGCGCTGATGCCGTCGAGGATGGCCGCCGGCACAGCGGACCACTCGACACCGATCAACCACTCGTACGCGGCGACGAACGCCTGAACAAGCCCCTTCACAACTAGCACGACCCCCACGACAGCCGCCGTCAGTGCCGCACTCAACGCGGCGGCCAACGCGAACACGAGGCCAACCACAACGCCAACAACCGCGGCAAGCGCACCCAAAATCGCGACGACAACGACGAACGCTTTCGCCGCAAACTCACCCGCTTTCGCGGCTGCTTTGCACACGTCTTCGAGGGACGTGTTTTCGAAGCCGAAGAAGTCGGCTACGGCCTTGATCGCCGGCTTAGCAGCGATGTACATTTTGGTGAGGCCGATCAAGAACCCGAGCGCGAAGCCCTCGACAACCTGCGCGGCTTTCAGCGCGCCGTCTATGATGGGTTGAAACACGGTCTCGAACAGAAACTGCAGCGCCTTTCCGCTAGACGACGTCTTGTCGAAGAACCCGACTAGCAACCCCATGGCCTCAAGCACGGAATCGATCTTGAGGCCACCAAACAAGTCGCCAAGGTTGCGCTTCAATCGCGCCCCTTGCGCTTCGAGGCCCAGCATCTGACGCGCAACGATACCGCCGAGCTTACGCTCAGTGATGTTGGCAAACTCGGTGACGGACGTTTTACCCTCGCGCAACGAGGCGATAAAATCGTCAGCGCCCCCCTGGCCGAGCGCGGCTTCGGCGAGTGACGCGGCGCGAAGAGCGCGGGGCAAATCTGCCGCCGACACCTTGGCGTCCGTGAGCGTCTTAGCGAGCGCGCGCAACCGGTCAGACGCCACCCCGGTATCACTCGTGAGACCCGCGAAATCGATCGCGGAAAGCTCCGGGCGCACAGCGGCAAACGCTTCGGCGGTAAGCTCCGCGGACCTGCGAGTATCGGCGAGCTTCGCGGCGAGCCCCGCAATCGCAGCCACACCCGCGAGAGCAGCAGCGGCAAGCGCGACGATCGCGGCCGACAACACCCCAACCCCAACGGCGGCCACAATCAGGCCAGCACGCGCCCCACCCACGACCTGCCTAAGGTCCGCGAAGCCCTTGGCGGGTGCTACGATAGCGCCACTCAGCTTTGCTAAGGGGCCGCCAACAGACGCTATGCCACCTTGCATCTTAGACAGGGTCTCAGAGCTACGTGACAATGTTTTATCGACGTGCCCGCTCACACGGCGGACGCCGTCTAGAGACTTGGCTAGCTGTTTTTCCGCCGTGGCGGCTTCGAGGGCCCCCTTCTCAAGACCACCTACGACGCGGGCCTGCGCATCGACCGCGGCCGTGGCCGCGGCAGACGACGCGGCTAGCGTGTCTGCAGCGTCCGCCGCCTGGTGAGCGCGAACAGCGAGCTTGTCCGCTGCACTAGCCGCGTCGTCTGCGCGTGCCCGTAACGCAACCATGTTCGCCCCGGCAGGGGCCCGATCAACCGCCGCCATAGCGGCCGCGGACTTGGCGGCTGCCTTCTCCGCGGCAATCGCCAGTGTGATTGCGTCGAGGGACGCTTTCTCGAAAGCTTTGGACGCCTGCAAAGCGCCGCGCTCCAGTAGCGCGTACTCCGCGCTTCCGCTGGCCAGTGCACCAGACGCCGCTTCGCTGGCGCCTTGAGCCGCGCTAAGCTGGGAGCTAACCTTTGCGATCGCGTCCTGGAAAACGGCCGCGCCCTTACCAGCGGCGGACAGCTCCGCCGCGAGCCGGTCCATTTCCGCAGTGGTAGTGTCAACGCCTGCGGCTTTGCCAGCTACCTCAATGATGTACTCCGCATCACCCACGGTATTCCTTTTTCGCTAGCGTGTGCTCTAGCAACAGAAATGCGTGCGCCAAACGTGTAGCGGCCGCGCGAGACTCGACCGTGTACTCACCCCGAGCCGCCGCTAGAAGGCCCTCCGCGTACAGCCCGGGATCAAGGTACATAGTGCGTCGAGCCTCGCTTATGCGTTTCCCTCAGCCTGTGCCGTGCCGCGAGCGAGCCTGAGAGCCTCTAGACCTAGCTGAGCGACGACCGCGGGACGGGCAATAAACAGCGTATCACGAGCCTCGTCAACGGGGTATACGGTGCACGCTCGACCAACCTGCTCCGCGGCTTTCGCCGTGTCGCCAAGAGCGCCATCAGATCCACGCGGGCGAACCTTGTCTTGGTACCGTTTTACTTCGGCGGGGCTAGCGGTACGTACCGCGGCGCACGTGACCCCTCCGTCAAAGGGCACGTCAACCACAGCGACGTTTGCATCACCGAGCTCTACCTCGAGAGCGTCAATCGCCTCAAGATCCAGCGCGCGCTGCGAAACGCGCTCCGTTTCAAGCTTCGCCTTACGTTCTGCCCTACGACGCTCGACCTCTTCCAGATTTGCCATGTGTGACTCCCTTCGTAGTTGCTACAGCAACACAACCTCATCGCCGTCAACTACGTCGACGATTTCGGCGACCTTCAGCGGGACCTCGACCTCGGACGCATCCGTGCCCTCGGCCCCGTTGATCGCCGAACCTGACACGAAACACCCAAGCAAGCGCCGCTCGTAAATCTCATCCGCGCCAAACGGAGTGTACTGATACACCACGTCGAAACGTACGTACCGCAGGATCTTGTAGGTTCCGCGCGTAGGGGCCAAGTCCTTCAGCGCGCGAAGAAACCGCTGATACCCGTTACGGTAGAAAGTCACGCTACCCTCATTCGACCCGGATCCAGCGGTGAACTGCATCACTCGCCCACCCGCGCGCTGCTCGCCAACTTCTAGCGTAGTGTTGGTGTTGATCCCCTTGACGTCCTTCGAGTCGAGGACCGGCGCCCCGTCGGGCGTGAACCGGATGATCGTATCCGCCCATGACGGTGCAATCCCGTTGTACGTGGGGTAGTCGTTATTCGCGGGCATTTTACTGACCTCCGGAAATTACGCGCACGGTCGTGTAGACCGAGTGATTGGTGCCGTTCAGAAGCAAATCCAGCGTGCCAAGCATAACGGGCTCAGCAACGTTGTACAGCACGCTAGCGTCCGTGGTCCACTTGGCGGACGACGCGCGAGGGCCTTCGCGCCCTGGCGTCAGCAGACCCAGCTTAAGCGCGGAGTTAACTTTGCTCTCAGTCAACGAGAGTGAGTCCGTGGTGGCCGTCCCGTCCGCGTTGAGCACGAGACTGACGCCGATCGCAGCATTTTCTGTGTTGAGCTGAACGAGGTTCTCAGCCAGATTCACGACGGCGACGTTCTGGGTTTGCACTAGCAACGAGGCGTCACTTGCGCGAGTGAGCGACAGAGCGATGAACGCGCCGTTCGGGCCGTTCGCCCACGTGCGGAAACACGTGAAACGAGCGGCCACGCCGGCCTCGCCATCGACCCGATCGTCCCATTCCTCTAGGACCCCGTCCGCGTCGTACAGGTCGAACCCAGTGGGACCGTCGTCTTTGCGCCACGGAGCCACGTGCAGGTCGTGTGTGAATTCGCGAAGTGTAACTGCCCACGCCACAGATCGGCGCGGGTACCAGGATGAGTAGGGCGACGAAACACGACCGCGTCCCGCGCACAGCGAGATCCTAGGCGCCGCGTCAATCGTCGCAAACTCGGCGTCTATCTCGGCCATCCAAGCCGCCTTGGTCTGGCCGGCCACGATCGTAACAGTACCCGCCGCGGCTACCTCGTCCGATAGGCCGTCGCCCAAATCTAGAGCGAGCGCCGTAACAGCCGCAACGGTAAATTCGCCGTTGTTATTGCCGCCCGGAGAAGCACCGGCAACCGTCACAACGTCGCCAGCACGAAAGCCGTCCGCAACCCAAGACCCGCTAGACCGCGTCACGACGTCCGTCGACGCCGTGAACTCTAGCCCGACGTATCCGGTCACAGTCACCGTGGCCGTGGGGCCCTCGTCAGCCAAGTCATCCGCCTCGACGGTCAGCACCAACGCCGTAACAGCGGTCACAACGAAAGGCCCTGCGTTCGTGGCACTGGACGTCTCTACGACGTCACCAACCGCAAATCCGTCAGTGATCCACGACCCGGCGCTTCGCTTTATAGTGTCGTCCGCGTCCGCGAAAGTGAGCGTAGCAGTCCCCGATTTGGCGTGAGACTCCGTGCTCAGAGCAGCCTGCGGTTCGCGATCGTACACGCTCGCGCAACAATACACGGCGCGTTCGTTCGCCGTCTTGTAGGCGTTGATTTGCGCCAGCAATGCCGCTGCCTCTGTATCAGAAGCCAAGTCGCCGCAAAGCAAAATCTTGCGAAACGATCGCTGCTGAGCCGCGAGCTTAACCCGCGCAGCCGCCCAACCCGTCGCGTCCGACCGAGGGGCGCTCGCGTGCCACGTAATCACGACGTCGCCATCCTCTAGATCACCGGAGGCGAAACTAAGCGTTACCCCTTCGTTGGGAATTACGTACGAGCTAGCAGTGCTGAGACGCACCCGCTGACTCGTGCGACCGCCGTCGAGACTAAGCCCGAGCACGATCTGGTCGGTGCCAATCGTACCGCCCGAGATCACTGTTACAACACCGTCGTGCTCGTTCAAAGCGCCGCTTACGCCAGCGGTCACTCCAACGACGCTTGTACCTGTGTTGCCCGTCGTGTCCACACGCCCAATGGCGCCGGGCGTTGCGATCGGGAGACCGACGAACAAGATAGGCTTGCGCGTCTGAGCAAAGTGCAGCGCCGCATACTCGACACCCTCACAGTAACCGTGCTGCTGCACGATGGCGTCCGCGTTACCAAACAGCCGCGGAGTCACGTCAGCGCTAGTCGCAACGGGCGACCACAGACACAACGTATCGAGCCCGCTCGCAACCGCGCCTGCTGTGTCAGAAACAACGGTCGTCGCTCTCGGTAGAGTTGCCATTAGGATACCACCTCATACTCCCCGTCAGGGAGCTCCAATCTAACCGAGCCACCGGCGCCGTAAGACGACACCTCCGACGCGGCGTTACCCTCATAATCGCGGCGATATACGCCACGAGGAACCTGAAACCTGATTGCGTATGCAACGCCGTTAGACCGCTCCGACCCGGCCCGCTCCTCCGGAGAAAGGTAGCGTGTCTCAGTAACCGGGAGGTAGCCAGCACGACTCTCGGCTCCCCAAGCATACAGCTCAACTAGCAGCGCGTCGACAAGATTGTCGCATTCGTGCTGGTGCTCACTAAGTCGGGCGCCCACAAGACCCGACGACACCTCGACCGTAGCCAGCACGCCAAGCGATCGCACACCAGTGGCCCGCGGGTTGTTAGACCACCCCAACACCGCTCCGGGGATAGCGTCAACATCGCGCTCGAACACGATACGCATAGAGTCGCACTGCTCGCTAGACACGCGCTCCGGGCCGTAAAACACGGACACAGGGTACTTACGCGCCTGCAAGCGGGTTGCTATGTCGGAGGCTAAAGCGTAAATCATGGTGACCCCGTCGTAGCAGCAAACGCCGCGTCCGCCGCCGCTTGCAGCTTGCGCTTCCACGCCACCGGCATGGGGCCGTTGCCCACCGGGAGGATCTTGTACTTACCGATCAGATACTTAGCGTATGGGGTACCCAACGCGCATCGGATAATGCGCCCGTCGGCCACGAACCTAACCGTCTTACGGGTAGCCGTCGACTGCACGAGTGACAGGGGCTCGCCCGCTTTGGATAGTGGACGCGCGTCCCCGTATACAGTGCGACCGCCGTCGTACGCAGCGCCCGCGTCAACCGTAATCTTGGGGGCTGACTCACGAGCAACTACGTGAGCAAGATACAGCGGAAGGCCCCGAATAAAATCACGCATTTCGCTGGCCCTGCGCTGCGCAATCTTACCCGCGAACGCCCCTTTTACCGGGCGCGACCAGCCTTTTGACGAACGGTACGTGACGGCCATTACAGCCCCCCGTACACGCGCCACCCGCGCGAGTCGTTAGCGGGGGCGGACACGCTAGCAGACAACACCGCGCTCTTTGGCGCGTTCTCTCCGCGCACTGGCACGCCACGGGACCAGCGCTCAAGCCGCTTTTGAGCTGAGTCGGCGATCGTGGCGAGCGAGGTAGACTGCTCGCCCAGCATCGCCAGCAACCGCGCAGCAGACAGCTCAGCCGCCGTCATGCGCACGATTTCGGGGTAGGGCTCGGACAGCGGAACCACGTGAGCTGGCAGCATATCGTCAATCAACCGAGACGCCCAGTCCCGCACAGCGGACTCGGGGAGCTCGGCTACCACAACGATGCGAGAGCCCGCCGTTGTAAGGTCCAGCACCGATCCACCAGACGTGAGCGACACGCTAAAACGCGACTCGCTCACACGGATCGCATAATAGCTCGCGCCAGAGACGAGCGGGGAAGGGAGCGACCCGCCCGCCTCGGCGCGAAAGGTCACGACCGTTCCGGTCGAAAACCCGTGGACGTCCAGCTCGAACGTGTTCGCGCTAGCATCCACTGATCCCACGAGACGACCCGCGTTACGGAGCGCCCCACGGGACACTCCGTACGCGAACAGGTCTGAGAGATCGCAATAAGCCATGGTCGTGATTATCGACTCGAAGCCTTTAGATCAACACGAAGAATCGGCCCAGGAAGGGCAGCCGCCACGCCCTGCGTCAGCAGGAACTTGATACCAACGCGATACTTGTTCTTGTACAACTCGCTGTCCTTATCGAACACGATTTGCTCCGGCGCTCCGCCGTCCTGCAAAACCCACGGTTTCGCGGCCGCGCCGCCACACACGAAGTACACATAATCCGCGTCCGTGAGTTCATCGACCTGCACGGGGGTGATGGTGCCACGGAACACGTTCGGCTGCAAAACAGCCGCGACGTTCTCAGTGCCCAACACGTTTGCAACAACCTCGGCGATCGAATCCCGCGCGAAGAACTCGCGGGCCTCAACGATGCGCCCCGGGGGACACAGAACGTGCGTCGGCGAAAGGCGTTGCGGACGACCGTTCGCGGCCTTCCAGGCTGCGAAATGCTCGACAACAGCCTTCATCAACGCGCGCGTAAACCCCGTGTACGTGCCCTGCGCAATCACATTGCCCTGCGTCCCAAAACTAGAGTCGACCAGATTCACTGGATGCGAGGCGTGGAACAGGTTGACAGCAGAAGCAACGCTTCCTCCCGGTAGCTCCACGCGATAGAGGTCGAGAAGCGGGTTCGCTTCAAGCATCGCGGCGACAAGAACATCCGGGTTGCGAGCGGCCTCTTGCGCGATGTTCGCCGGAGCCGCTCCCCATCCACTGAAATCCGGGCCCTCGAGCACACGAGCGAGCTCAGTGATACCGTCGACCCATTCCTTGGACTGGAACGACAGCGACCCGTGAAACAGCGACCGCATAGGGTCGTCGCCCAACGCCTCGCGAAACCCGGGAGCGTCCACAGGGATCGGAATCGTATGCCGGAACTTGCCTGATACGGTAAGCCCGAACGCCCGCGACCACTGATCAGACGGGGCCGCGACGTAAGCGGCATCAAACTCCTGTGAGAACACGGTCAGCGCCTGACCGGCTTCGTAGGATTGCATCAACTGCGGAGTTGTCATGTTACGCTGCCCTCATTTTGCGAGTGTACACGAGCCGTAGCCCGAGCAACAGAAGATCGTCTGCGTCCAACGCGGCGCTAGGCGCAACCGTCAGCGAGACCGTGCTACCCGCCGGCAACACGCCAGCGGCGAAACTGAGCGTCTCATCCGTGATAACCGTAGTGGCACCGTCGAACGCCGAGGTATTGCCGCCCGCATCAGCGTCCGCGGTATGCGCGTCGCCCGTCTCGTGCGCAAACGCGCCAACCGCCAGCACCGTAGTTGTATCAGCGGCTCCGATACGACAGCCCTTGGCGTGCAGAACGATCGCCTCGGCGTCATCCGCGTCCGCGGGAATGTCAACGCTGAACGCCAGCGCGGTAAGCACGCTCGGGTTGAACCGGATTCCAAACCCTTCCGAGTCAGCGAGCTGGAAACCATCTACGCTGCCGTCCGTAAATGCAGCGATCGCGGCGCCCGTTGCGAGTCGCCCGCTACCGAGCGGGATTTCCTTTTCGCACGCGGCGCTCTCGGCGTCAGTCTGCAGCTCGAGGATATCGGCCTGGGCCGTGTCAAGCTGTGAAGCCTCACTAGCCGCGATTACGATCTGTCCTACAACCGTCGGCCCGAGCAACACGCGGCACGTTCCGCGAACCGTGTCCGTTGACACGCAATAACCAGCCAGACCGCGCGTACCACCACCAGTAGTACACGTGCTTGTGAGAGTAACCGTCTGATTGTCTAGCGCCCAAAGGACCTCGCCGGGATCCGGCGCGGTGCCGGAGTACGCAAATTCCCAGACGCCAAACTCTACCTCGGTTCTGATAGCGCCAGCGCCGCCACCCTCGGGAGCCGTCGTGCGGTTGTCGAACGTTGCCTTAGCGATACCAAGCACGTTGAGCGACGCAGATCCGTCAGTCGACTCCGCGTACGGATTAGCGCGACCGCTCGAATCCACAGACACGAGCGTATGGCGCAAAATCAGAGTGTCCGCCGCCTGAGCTGGGGAACCACTCCGCGGATAGTCGCCGACGAATGTCTTGTTCTGCGGCGTAGTTGCAGCTGTCATTAGCTTGCCCTCCTAGAGGCGCGAAGCGCCATGTACCGCGCCCGCTGTTCAGTGGTCATAGAAGCCGCCAATCGGCGCTCCGTGTCATCTTCAAAGCCGTCAGATTCCTGCGGTTGCGCATTCAATCCAGCGACACCCGCCGGGCGGTTAGCCCTGTACACGGCAACGCGCGATCGAAGACCTTCGATAGGCTCCGCCGACAGACGTGCGACGGGATTGCGAAGACTCGCGTCACCCGCCCATGCAGTAGACGGATACTCGACGCCAAGCCGCACGAGTTCGGAAACCAGATCTCGCCGCTCGGTAAGCAGCGCAGCATCGCGCTCAGCTGCCAACGCCGCGACGGTACCGCGCATAGCAGTGAGCTCCGCAATCGCCTCGCGCAACTCAGTGCGACCGGTGATACGCCGCAGCGCCGCAAGAGCCGTAACGCCCTCGGCCGCCAACGCCATGTCCTCCGGGGGTGCGTCCGGCGCTTCCGCCGTTGCGTCAGGAGCCTCCGAAGGGGCCCCCTCCGAGTCAGCGCCCGCCGCGCTTGCGATCAAATTCTTGAGTATATCAAGCGCCGCAGCAGCGTCGCCCGCAATCAGCGCGTCAAGCGCCGGCTGAATGAGCTCCGGATCCATAACTCCGAGCCTCCGTACCGCTGAAGCGGCTTTCCTGTCGTTTACGATCGTGGCCGCGACAAGCGGCACAGCTTCGTGTGTTGCGGGCATAGAGCACAGCGCCACGTTGATCATCCACGTAGGGCGGCCCTCCTCCGTAATCTCGAACGCAGGGCTAACGTAGCGCTGCAGCTTCGTGCGGAGACGCCGCTCCCCCTCGGGAGTCCACGTGACGTTGACCGCCCACAGCTCCCCCTCTCGCAACGCAAGCCTGAACCACCCCATTGCATCAGCGGCGTTATTGCGAAGCCAACGCGCTTGCTCGCTAAGGGAGTCGTGCTCTAGGTCGATCACTAGATCGACACCCCACACGGACGCTTCCCGCATTACCTGAGTTGCAGCCTCGGCGTCGAAAAGCACAGTACCGTTGCGCGTCTCGTTCACGCCAGCGCGCAGCAAGCGAAACTCCGTCGGAAGCGGGGCGTCTTCCGCAACCGAAACGTCCGTCAACTGCATCACCCGGCAAAACTGCATCTACCCCTAGGTTACCACCCGATTGCAAATGCGCAAGAACATTTCCTGCCATGACGTGCTATAGTTCCAACATGGCACTTGCAAAACTATCACGCCCACAACGAGACGCCCTAGCTAACGCCCTGAAACTAAAGGGCTTTCGCCGTGTCTACGCTGACACAGGCATAGCCCCGCCAACCCTTAGGCGAGCTCTTTCCGGCGCACGTCTGGCGAGCGGCACCGTTGCTAAACTGTCACGGATCACACCGAAGGTCCGCGAAGCCGGAGAATTTGGAGACGCCGTCAAGGCCATGCGCGCGCGACCCCCAACGAGACCAGAACCTCAGTGCCTATGGAGCGTGGATGCTATCCGCGCCGCACGCGACTCACAGATGCGAGGCGACTTCCGCCAGCCCGTTGCAATGGCCACGGCCATGCGCACAGACGACGCGCTGTTCACAGCCTACGCTAACCGCGTCGCACCACAGTCTGCGCTCGCGACGAACTTGGTTGCTCGCGATAGCGCGCGCGGTAAAGCAGTGGCCGCCCGCGCCGCGCTATCTGTATCCGCCCCGCGAAGCACGCTCAAGGGTATACACGGCACATTAGCCAATCACGGAGTAGCGATCGGATACGTGGAGCACGCCCCAAACTGCGATGGCACATGCGTGGACGTACGATTGACGGAATGGCCCCTCGAACACGTGCGGTTCGACGCCACCCGCGAAACACTAGTTACGACCGTTCGCGACGGGCTACAACCGGTCGACATTGTGCACGGCGACGGTCATTGGATCGTGTTCCGATCGTTCGGCAATAGACCCTGGACCCAAGACGCATGCGTACTACCAGCGTCGCTACTTTGGGCTGCGCATGCGTACGGACTAGCAGACTGGGCGGGCGCCTCACGTGCACACGGTATCGCGCGGGTTATTGGCGAGCTTCCCGAAGGGGTGCCAATCAAAGACGAGGACGGCAACCTAAGTGCAGACGCAACCGCATTCATTGAAATGCTGGCGGACATTGTGACAGGGGAGCGCGAAGCAGGCATGCGCCCGCCGGGGGCCAAAACAGACTTCCTGACGAACCAATCCACCGCGTGGCAGGTGTTCAGCGAATTGATCCAAAACCGCGAGAAAGCCGCCGCTAGAATCTATCTCGGCACAGACGCAACACTCGGCAGCGTTGGCGGAGCTCCAGGCGTCGACATTGCCGAGCTGTTCGGAGTGGCCACAACCCGATTGCAGGGGGACCTTGGTGTCATCGAATCCGCCCTGTCTACGGGGCTGTATGAGCCGTGGACCGCGATCAACTACGGCGACTCGCGATACGCACCACGACTCGAGTACGTACTACCCGACCCAGACGCCGACGCAAAACGCGCGGAGAACGCAAAGAACCGCGAACGCCTGCACGACACCCTCAAACGTATGCGCGAGGAGAAACTGATCGTAACGCAAGACGTCGTTAACGCTCTTGCTGTTGAGCTCGGAGTGTCGCCAGCCCCCGAAATCGCCGATATCGAACAGCAATCCGCAACGCTGGTACTCGCGCCCACGGACATAGCACGGGTTGTCCGCGTTCGAGAGGCACGCGCAGCACAAGGGCTACCCCCGTTCGGCGACAAGCGAGACGACATGACGATTACCGAACTTGACGTGTACGCGCAAGCTAGCGCGGATATCCGCGTAAGCGACGCGGAGAGCGTATGACCGCACCCGCAGTGGCGCTAGCTCATCTACGCTTCGCCCTGGACGCTAGCGCAAGCGACGCTCTGCGATCCGCACAAGCGTTGCGACGCGCTCACTGGCTGCGGCCGCCACAACGTGTACCGCGCGGAAACTGGCGATCCTTCGGGATTATATCTGGTCGCGGCTGGGGCAAGACTAGAGGGCTGGCGTCAGAGCTCAACCGTCGCGTCGAACGCGGCGAATGCACGCGACCCGCACTAATCGCTCCCATCCTCGAGCGCGTACGTGAGGTACAGGTCACGGCCCTCGTGCAAGAATCCCCGCCGTGGTGCCGCGCCGAACCGTATCGTGATGGCGTACGCTGGTCCAACGGCGTCGTGACCGAAGTTTTCACGCCCGATAGTCCCGGACGATCGCGATCCGGAAACTTCGACTTCGTTTGGCTCACCGAGCTTGTCGACTGGCAACACACCACGCGACGCGAAGCTTTCGATAACATCACGACCGCGTGCCGCGTTGGGGCCGAGCAGTACGTATGGGATACGACACCCCGCGGAAAAAACAACGTAATCCGCTTCCTGATCGATCAGCACGAGGCCGAGCCCACCACGCACCTACTCGTACGTGGTGCCATGTTTGACAACCCATTTCTTTCCGCGCGCTACTTACAGGACGAGGCGCGAAAGTACGTGGTTGGATCTAGGCGCTATCGCGAAGAGGTGCTTGGCGAAGTTTTCGACGAAAACGCCGGTGCGTTGTGGCAACAAGCGTGGATCGACGATAACAGAGTTGCGTTTGCGCCAAACAACCCCCAGCTGATTGTGCTCGGTTGCGACCCTGCGCTATCCGATCGCCCAGACTCCGACGAGACCGGGTTGATAGAGATCGCCCGAGACAACGCAGGCGAGTTGTACGTGACTCGCGATATGAGCGGACGCTACCCGCCTGAAAAGTGGGGCGACCTAATCGTTGATCGCTGCATGGCCGGCGCCTCTGGCGTCGTAATTGAGCGCAACCATATCGGCGACAACGCACGAGCAAACATCCGCGCTCGCGCAAAAGAACGCGGAATGCGAGTCGAAATCATTCCGCACGGAGCACGCGCCCCGTTTCCCCGTCGTGTACCGGGTACAATCGTAATACGCGAGGTCGTCTCGCGAACCTCGAAGGGTACCCGCGCGCACCCAGTTGCGTCGCTGTACCAGCTCGGTCACGTGCACCACGCTGCCCAACTAGATGAGCTCGAATTGCAACTCACCACGTGGGAACCCGACACGCCGGGAGAATCGCCAAACCGACTAGACGCACTATGCGAGGCGATCAACGAACTCGCCGAAACGCTTGTCGACAAGCCCGGTACCGCCCCCGGTACAGCATGCGCGGCACGCGACGCGCAGAAAGAACTAACCGCACAAGTCGCGCACCGCGCATCTAGGCGCCTTGGGATCTAGCTGCCGCTGCTGCCGCCGGCAGCCAACTCGACCCGTATCTGAGCGCCGCATTTCGCGCAGTATAGCGGCGTTTCCAGCGCTTTCGCGGTGAGCTCCGCGTACTCCGCTTCGGCTGCTTCGAGCTCCCGGCGCGGAAACGACACCATGTCCTCCTCGCCGGTAGCGCGAGCTTTCGTTCGCGCGATCGTATTCACGAGCGCGCCAATGTCTCGAAGCGTTTTCTGTGCGGCCGTGTGGTTCCCAACGGCCGCGGCCGCTTGCACCGCGTCGTACATCTGTGATAGCGTCGCCTGTGCAAATGCAACCACGTCGCTCGAGTCAACGACTCGCGGGTGCTCGATCGCATCCGCGGCTTCTCGGCACAGGTCCGACGGGTCGCGAAGCCCGCTCTCCGCTAGGTCGTCGGCCAACGCGCGCAGCCGCACGAACACGGGCGCGGACGACACGACGAGGGCCTGAGTAGGAGCCGGAACAGGCGCAGAAGCGCCCGCCGCCGGTAACGCAACCCAGTTACGCACCGTCGTGGCAGACACCCCGAGTTCGCGAGCTATGTCGCTAGCGCTTCGACCGGTGGCGTGCGCGGCTTTAGCGGCGTGTACGTGCCCCGGATTAGGTGGGCGCCTAGGCATTGCGCTCGTACCCCTCAACAATAACGGCGCGCACAGCCCGACACAACTTCTCAACGGCCTTACACGCATCACGCGCATCCAGATACAGGTACTCGTCCGTCTCAGACACGGGCCCTAACGTACGGCACGCGCTATGTATCGCGTGATCCGCTACAACTAGTGCGCCTAACGTTTCAAACAGCACGTCTCGTTTTGATCGCATGTGCAACTCCTTTCTACAACCGCAAATATTCGTCCCGCGTTAGCTGAAACCCCCACGCAACGTACCTCAACATCACGCCCCCTATGACACCTACGCATAGTAGGCAGTCCACGCACTTGGTGCAATCTACGCACCGCACGCACCCGACGCATGCGCGACAATCCGTCGAAAGAGCGCACGCATCGCATTGCCAGCAATGCTCGCACTCGACGCAATCAACGCACTGCGCGCAATCCACGCAACTAACGCACCTCGGACAAGCCGCGACTTTTTCTGCGCCGGGGAACACGACCGCCCGCAAGGCGGAACGCTGCTCTGACGTGAGGGCCAGCAACTCAGCTACTGTAGTAGGGGCGTACATCTTCTCTCACTCCTTCACGCCGCGAGCCCCGCGGCCTTGCGGCGGTGGGGCAGAACGGTGACTCCAGCGCGGACGCTTGGTGGGGATCAATCTAGTCCTCCGAATCCCACAACACCTCACCCTCGACGTCATCGCCAGCGGCGCGCCCCAGAAGGGCCATCCCGTCCGGCGTGTCCAGGTCGCACAGCCACACGCCAGTGATCGCGTTTGCGTCGACGTCAGTGAGCCGCACCAGGACGCACCGCTCGACGGTGTCGAGCTCCTTAGCGTCCAGGTTCACGAATCGGAATGCACCTTCCTCGGTGCGGTACACCTCTCCTCCGAGCGTGTTTCCGTCGCGCATACGCACAACGCGACCGGGCTCGCTTGGTACCTCGTGACTGTAGAGACCCGATCCTGCTACGAAATTGGCCATAGTGTGTCTCCTTCGACGCCCCGAGCCCCGCGGGCACTTGCCGGCGGGGCGGACGGAGCGGGTGTGAGGATCATTCGTCGGTGTCTTCCACCGGGGGCTCGCGCTCCGCCGGGAGTCCGCGAAACATCGCGCGATCGGAGTCAGACACGGTGGGCCAGTCTCGCGCGGGGATCTCGCACTGCGAGTGCACAGTGCGCCACCCCTGCTCGTAGACCTGCCAATATCGGAGGCCGCCGTCGGCCGTGCGGGTAGTGTCGTAGTCTGTCGTCTCTGCTTCCCGGATCACACACGCGCACTCGAGGAGCGCGACCGCGTCGCCGGCCAGTGCGCGCGTGCACAAATCGGCCTGGTCGACGTCGCCGGCGAGGCGGGCCTCGCGGCGGAGAGAGTGGAGCTGACTGCGGGTGACTAATGCGGTGTAGGTGTCGGTCATGCCTAGGACTAATGCACATCGCATGCCATACGTGATCCGCACCGAACTCGCGCCCCCGAGTGACGCTCCGCGCATGTACGCATTCTCCCCACCCCACACTTATCCGCGAAAAATAGGTGCGCGCTACTGGGCAGGGGGCAGGCCTATTCGCGTCGTCCGACACCCGCACACCTACGCGCTGTTACGGTGCGTGTAACATGCGTGCGTGTGTTGCGTGCGTTCGGCCGGTTGGTGTGTAGCGTCACGCAAGTGTGCGAAACTGTTGAGTTCTAAAACCGGCCCGCGTGTTTAGAGG
>Ga0265297_10002097_pt1 | contig 42557 bp, 44 predicted proteins | sample Munlanlwell13791_FD_192502 | JGI IMG/M metagenome (GOLD analysis project Ga0265297, IMG submission 192502) | Leachate microbial communities from a municipal landfill in Southern Ontario, Canada - Leachate well 137-91 | ecosystem: Engineered > Solid waste > Landfill > Unclassified | place... | reverse complement strand
CGTTAACACTGCTCCCGGTGCATCAACGGTTAGATTATAGTAAGAGACATTAGCCATCTGAACCGTACCGGAAGCCGGACTATATAAGGTGGTTCCTGAATCACTGTCGAAGGTGAAGCCGAGGGTTTCTCCACCCTCAAGATCCAATGTCCCTTCATTATTGAATGTGCCCTGGACGGTTAGGTTGTGGGAGTTGAGGGAGAGGGTAACTCCTGACGCAATTGAAAACGACCCAGTGTTGTCATTGGTTCCAGATTGAGCTGTAAAATTATTTTGAAGAGTAAGGGATCCAGAAAACGAACTACCTAGAGTAACTTCACCAATTGATAAGGCGGAAGCCGAGGGTGTAACAATATTGTCATTAGTAGCATCAATAACGACACGATCCTTGGCTTCATCCGGATAATATAGAATGTGATCCCAGTTAGCTGGATCACTCCAGCTTGTGCCATCACCGTTACCCGACCACACCCAGTCATTACTATCGGTCTCAATTCCGCCGGACATAATAGTAATCGGGCTTGGAACAGTTCTAGTCCAATAATACTGAATGCCTCCACCGTTAGTATGATATGTCGAGGTTAGATTGACATTAGTGCCAGTACTATAATCGAGAGTTGCAGATGTATCCCAGTCGGAATCAGCATATGGTGAAACGGCCATTTTATGATATATGCTATTGCCTACCAGCCAGAAGGCATAGAGATTACCATTATTATTGTCATAACTAATGGTCGGTGAGGTACAAGCTGAAGTCGAGATGACATTCTGAGTAGACCATTTTGCGGCTGAAGAATCAAAAACAACATGAACTAAATGATCGCTAATATCGGTAATTAGCAAATGAGCATTGTAATCGTTATCTGATAGGATGCTTACTTCCGATGAATTATCTAAATTAGTTAATCCACCATCGGTAAATTTTACATAAAAGTAGGCTGGTAAGCTGTTAGCCGTACCAAATGTACCGCCAATATAAATATTGTCATCACTATCAATTGACATAGAGTTGTCCGAGACTGCTGCACCCAAACCTGAACCGGCTGTTGAAAGCGTGGTGCCATCCCACTTGGCAAAACGATATGCCGGATTTGTTGTAGTTGAGCAGGATGTGTTAGTGCAAATATACAAGAAGGAACCACCGAGAAAGACATTGCCACTACTATCAGCGATTACCGATCTGACTCCTCCTCGGGTTGTCGTACTAACACTAACGCCATAATTTAGTGCACTCCATGTCGTGCCATTCCATTTGGCAATACCGTTAACGGTAGTTGAGCCGCCGTTGGCAGTAGTGAAATCGCCCCCAACATATAAATCGGTGCCGGAAAAATCCATAGAATAAACAATGCCGTTTATCCCGGTTCCCAAGGCACTCCAACTCGTACCATTCCATTTAGCGACATATGCGGTTGGAGCGGTAAAATAACCACCGGCATAAACGTCGGATCCATTAACCTCAATACTATAGACAGCGGCGCCAGAACTTGTCATACCGGTCCCAAGCGCATACCACGTTCCCCCACTGTAGCGGCCGATATTGTTAAGAGTCACGCCACCAGCAGTAGTAAATTGACCGCCGACATATAAACTCGACCCTGACCATTTTAAGATGTTGACATTGTTAGTGCCACTAGCAATTTGACTAGCCAGCGGACTCCACGAACTGCCATTCCAGACAGCTAAGTCTTGAGCAGCTGTATTACCGCTTGTGCAAGCTGAATTACCGCAAATAGCCGTAAATGTTCCACCGGCATATAGATTACCCGAATTATCGAATTCAATCGTGTACACGGAATCGTTAAAGCCGTTACCGACTGCTGACCATGAGGTACCGTTAAAACTTGCTACATTATTAGCTGGAACTTGACCCGGCGCGGTATTAAAATCACCGGCTACATAAATATCGCCGTTAGAAGCAATTTTAGTTGAATACAGTCTAGCGTTAAAGGCGTTCCCAAGCATCCCCCACCGACCATCATAATAAGTTGCAACATAATTTGCTAGACGATTAGTACCACCGGCATTGTCGAATCCTCCTCCAAAGTATAATTTACCAGTCGCATCTCGCACAATCGTATTACCAACGTTCTCAAGAGTATTTTGGTATATCGCAGCACCTTTAGTGCCTACCTCTGTCAACTTGGACCAGCTGGTGCCATCCCATTTAGCGGCGTATCGTAATGACGAGCCATTAATGCTCGTAAATGATCCAACTGCATATATTTCACTACTAGAAACAATCGATATATCATATATTGTGCCATTAAACACATCTGAGCTAACCGCGTGCCAGGACGTATCGTAATATGCAATATTATCAGCGGCTAATTGACTGGAGCAATTAGTAGTTAGGCAAATATATGAAAAACTACCAGTCACATAGAGCGTTGAGCCAAAAAATACCAATTTAGCAATATCGGAGTTAGTTTTATTTAAGGTACTCCAGGTTGAGCCATTCCAGATTCCGATACTGGAGCCCGTATAGGTATAACTACAACTTGTCGGATTGGTGCAAGTATTGGTAAAAGTGCCGGCGGCATATAAATTACTACCTGATACAGCCAAGGTATAAACGGCTCCACCGACGCCGCCACTCAAACCATACCAGGCTGAACCATCCCAACGGGCAATATTATTAACCGTATTACCACCGGCAGTTGAAAAACTTCCACCAGCATAAACATTACTACCGATAATAGCAATTGAATACACTGTTCCACCGGCCATGCCGGTGCCCATTGCGCTCCAACTGGATCCATTCCACTTGGCGATGCCGTTAGCTGATATTGAACCACTGCCAGTGCATGTTGCAGCGGTGGGTGAGCATATATACGTAAAATCACCACCGGCGTATATGTCATTATTTGTATCAACAACGATTGTTCTGACTGTCGAATTAAATCCGGATCCGATGGTTGACCATTCATCGCCGTCCCACTTGGCAATTCGCATCGCTTTTTGCCCGCCGGCGGTTTGGAAAACTCCACCAACAATCAAATTGCCACTATTATCAAACGTCGAGGTTTGAACGGCTGCTCCAACGCCTATTGCCGTACTGTCGGAATCATAGCCGTAATCACTATCGGCTTCGGCCCAAACTGAGCCGTCATATACATAACTTGTAGCCATACCATTGACATGGCTCAACACGGCTAACATTGTATTACCACCGAGGGGTGCTAATGCGATTTTACGATAAGAATTTGTATCAGATGCCGGCCCAATGGATCCAGTATTATTAAAAGTGATTGCACCTAGGGGACACGGAATTGTCGATGTATATGTTAGATAACTATAGTAACTGCTATAGTATGTTCTTACCCCTCCCCAGAGATAGCCTGATTCAGAAAAGGCTAGCGCTTGAAGAGATACACTACCGGTCCAAGCAGGAATATGGGTAAAAATATACCCAGAAGTATCGGACCAGGTAATTGATGAACCGTTAACCACACCTTGGCGATACATAACATATGAATCAGATGTATACGCCAAGTAAACATAACTCGTTCCAGAATCTACTCTTGCCGCAACGCCGAAGGGTGAAGTACCACTTAAAGCAATGGGAGTGTTGCCTATGGATGTCCAGGAGTTACCGCTATTTGTTGAATACGAGGCTTCGATGTAGGTCCCATTGTTATAGAACATCCATTCCCGTCCCCCAATCTCATCATAAAAAGATTTTCTTAATGAGGGAGTATTTGTTGCCGAGGAGGTGGTTGATGTATCTACGGAGCTGGCAGCATAGGCTAAATATGTCTGACCGCTATTGGCAATAAATAATATAGCTACAGCTAAAAAAGCCACTAATCGAATTAGTTTTGTTTTTAACCGTCTCTGTTGGTGGATGTGCATCAACCCCTCCTTGGAGTTTATTTCACTGATGAAATATCAAATAATGAATTCTTTCTGACTAATATTTTATAAACATTTTCCAAGAAATCGCCGCCGGCGTACCCGACAATAAAGGCAATGGCCGGGTTAATTGAATCAATGCCGGGTAGTTGAATGCCGGAAGCAGTAATAGCCCACGTAACTGTTAATCCAGCGGCTGATGAGATTATGATAACTATTAAAAAATAAGCGATTTCGAATTTAACGCTTTTATAGGCCATATAATGTTTTAAATAACCAACCAAACCCCTGACAATACCACCAGCTGCGCCGGCAGATAATAGTGCCCACATATTCCTCCTTTTACATACGACTCTATTATATCAAAGAATCAGTTTATTTATCGACCACAGTAACCGATTTCATTGTGTCTCCGACTTCAATTTGTTTGACTACATCCATCCCACTAATTACTTGACCGAAAAGGTTGTAACTTTTTGGCAAAGTTGGTAGATCGGCCAAACAGATAAAAAACTGCGAACCGTTGGTGTTGGTGCCTGAGTTGGCCATAGCCACTGTTCCCTCTTTATATTCACCCACGACAGTTTCATCGGCAAACTTATAACCCGGGCCGCCGGTTCCATTACTATTAGGATCGCCACCTTGTATAACAAAACCCGTTTCTACGCGATGAAAAGCCAAACCGTCGTAAAACTTCTCATTTGCCAAATAAATAAAGTTACTTACAGTGTTAGGAGCCTGATCAGCATATAGCTCAATTTCAATATTGCCTTTATCGGTTTCAATAATTGCCTTCTTATTCTTGATTATATTATCTGATAAGACGCCAGGAAATTTATAGGTACCAGCACTAACCTTATCCATTGTGGTCTCCGTTTCATTATTGTTTTCGGTATTTTTATTGCATCCGGATAATCCGATGGCAATGACGGTTACTAGCCCGACAATTAAAAATTTTTTCATAAAAAACTCCTGTAACTAACATAACGACAACTAATTAGTTCCGCAAGGGTTATTTATAGGTGGCGCATAACTCTGAACCCCACATACCAGCTTGTGTTGACCGAGCAGTTTCAACGGCTGCTACATATTCAGCCTTCTTGGTGTAATCAGTTTGATAGGTATATTCTTCGGCTAGTCCCTCAAGTAGAAGTGTCTTGCCAACATCTATTGCCTGATTGCCGACGATATAGCGCAATAAGCGTTGATACCGGTCGCGATTAGTTTGGGTGGTGTCATCCATCAAGACGATATACTGTTGACTTATTAAATCCTGAAGTCGATTTTTAGCAGCTTGGGCAACGCAAGCGGTATAGTCGTCATCACTGTTAGTTTCAGGAGCATTAATACCGATGAGTCGAATTGATTCAGTATTATCATTATATTTAATAACAACCGTATCCCCGTCGGTCACCGACGTTACTAAGAACTTATCGGTTTCATAAGTACTGAAGTCGTATCCGGTTTTTGCCCCAATTGATCCAAATATTAACAACAATATTGCGCTAATGATAGCGATAATAACCGTACTAATGGCGGGAATTTGATAGCCCGATGTCTTGGGCATTGCAATTTATAATCTTGGTAAACCGCCACCTTGTGGAGGAACGGTTTGATTTGGTGGAGTGGGTGGGGTTGGAGTCGGCGGAATATCTGGAGAGGTTGTTGGAGCGGCCATACCAGGCATACTGGTTGGTGGTTGACTGGGAGGCGTAGCAGGATTAACGGGCATTGTTGGTGATGGGGGCATGGATGACGACTGGCCTGGCAATGATTGACTGGCTTGTGGTGTTCCGGGTGTCTTACGATGCGTTAATACAAAAACACCGGCACCACCGATGATAGCACCTATGATAAACACTATTGCATACCACATTAGACTCCTTATTTTATAAGTTCACTGTGATTATATCACAAAATAAAAAACACCCGGACCTAGCGATCGGATCCGGGTGTGTCGAGCCGAGCTGCTTGCTGTTGTAGAGCAACACGTAGCTCGGCTGAGAACGAGATTCCACCGCCACTGATGGCAGGTGTATCGGGCTGGTCGGGGGGCTTGATCGCCCTTCTCGGGGGATGAGCTGGATGTCTGGGTGGGTTACCGGTTGCAGAAGGACGGAAAACGGGCTGAATCCTCATTGTCCTTGACGCCCCTTTCTTGCCTTCAGTCTATCACGCATATTGGCAAGAGTCGAGAGCGTGGTTGGCGTTATCCGCTGGGCATAGCCCTTGGCGGATCGTCTGGCCAGAGCAATGATTTTCTCGGCCATCTCGAGTGAAACAGCGTTGACTTGGGCAACCAAGCTCGGGCCACCGAGTTTAAGTGCTTCAATGCGAAGTTGCTGACGGCGAACATTATCGCCGGATTCGCTTCCGGTCACTTGACCATCCCCTCTCTTGGGGTTAGATCGTTTGTACCATAAAAACGTAAAAAAGTCAAGAATAAACGACTATTTGTCGATGATTGATTTGAGGGATAAAATAGGATTATATAGATAATGCTTAATAAATTATCTGGAGGTAATATGAAAATAACACATCTTCATGCTCGTCAAATTATCGATTCGAGGGGCAACCCGACAATTGAGGTCGACTTAAAACTGGATGATGGGGATTATGGTCGGGCGTCAGTGCCTTCCGGAGCTTCGACGGGAACTAATGAAGCTTTAGAATTACGCGATGGTGATAAGGAAAAATACGGTGGTAAGGGGGTACTTAAAGCCGTCGATAATGTTAATACGAAAATAAGTGATTTATTGATCAATCAAGATTGGGATCAGAATAGCTTGGACCAGGCAATGATTGACCTTGACGGAACACCGACTAAAAACAAACTGGGAGCGAATGCAGTATTAGCGGTTTCAATGGCTTTTGCGCAGGCGGTAGCAAAAAGTAGTGGCCAACCATTGTACGAATATTTTTATAACTTAGCTAAAACCGGTCGCAATATGGTTTTGCCTGTTCCGTTAATGAATATATTAAATGGTGGTCGCCATGCCAGCCATTCGACTGATTTACAGGAGTTTATGATTGTTCCAGCTGGAGCGCCGACTTATGCCGAAGCGCTTCGTTATGGCGTAGAAGTGTTCCATAGTTTAAAAAATATTCTTGACGAACGAAAATTACCAACAACCGTTGGCGATGAAGGTGGATTTGCGCCATCGATCAATAGTAATGAAGCGGCATTAGAATTGATTGTTGAAGCTATTACTCGAGCAGGATATAAACCTGGACAAGATATTTATATTGCTATCGATGCCGCAGCCAGTGAATTATATATTAACGGTAAATATCATCTTAAAACCGAGGGTAAGCAGCTAACGAACGATGAAATGATCGTTTTATATTGTGATTGGGTAGATCGATACCCAATTGTTTCAATAGAGGATGCCTTGGCGGAAGATGATTGGGATGGTTTTACCAAGCTAACAGCAGCAATTGGAGACAGGATCCAATTAGTTGGCGATGATTTATTCGTGACAAATATCAAATATCTTGAGCGCGGTATCAAAGAAAAAGCATGTAATTCAATTTTAATCAAGGTTAACCAGATCGGATCATTGACGGAAACTATTGCCGCTGTTAATACGGCTTTTAAAGCCGGATATAGTGCCATTGTCTCACATCGTTCCGGAGAAACTGAGGATACATTGATTGCTGATTTGGTTGTTGGACTTGGTGCCGGACAAATCAAGACAGGTTCGGTATGCCGAACGGAACGAGTCTGTAAATATAATCAATTGCTACGAATCGAAGAAGCTCTTGGCGATAAAGCCACTTACCCGGGATTAGAGACTTTAACTAAGCGTTAAATTATCGTTCTACTTATATGAAAACAGATCTACGTAAAAGGGTTATTTTAGTTGTCTTAGATGGTTGGGGTCATCGAGAAGAAACAAAACATAATTCTATAGCGCAAGCTGACACGCCAATAATGGACCAATTGATTCGTGATAATTCTTACACATTGATTGAGGCATCCGGCAAAGCGGTTGGCTTACCAGAAGGTCAGATGGGTAATAGTGAAATTGGCCATATGACCCTAGGCAGCGGTCGAGTTATTGATACTGACTATACAAGAATTACCAAACAAGCGCGTAATCATCGACTTATTGAAATGCCGGCCTTGCGAAATTGTTTTGACCATGTTAAAAAGAATCAAGGCATTATTCACTTTATGGGTCTACTGGGTCCAGGTGGCGTTCATGCTCACGATGAACATCTGATGGCCTTGGTAGCCGAGGCTAAGCAATATGGCGTTAAAAATGTGGCTATTCACGGCTTTACCGATGGCAGAGATACTCCACCTCAAAGCGCAATAAATTACGTTGCAGAATTGATCGACTTTTTAGAGAATGAACAATACGGATTTATCGCCTCTTTGTCGGGTCGTTATTATAGTATGGATCGAGATAATAACTGGGATCGTCTCCAAGCATTTTTAGATATTGCAATTGAAAATAAAACGGTACTTAACACTAATCACCCAGTTGACACAATTAACGAGTCGTATCGCCAGGGCTTATATGATGAATATATTAAACCTATGGCTTTACATCGTAATGCCCAGGTAAAAAGTGGTGATGGCATCGTGATATATAATTTTCGAACGGACAGAGTCAAAATGTTGGCGACGCGATTACAATCCCAGATTCCTCAAGCAGTAAACCTGGTAACGATGACAAAGATTAATGATGAATTGGAATTGCCGGTAATTTTTCCGCCAAATGATTTATCTGGCGGTCTTGCAGAGATTATTGCTAAAGAAAACTTATCTCAATTGCATATCGCAGAAACTGAAAAATTTGCCCATGTTACATACTATTTTAATGGCGGGAAGCATCAACCTAATTTATTAGAAAAACAAGTATTAGTCGATAGTCGCAAAGACGTTGCAACTCACGATCTTGCGCCGGAAATGAAAGCATTGGAAATTACTAACTTAGCCACAGATGCAATCGATACGCAAGACTACAATTTTATATTAATTAATTACGCCAATCCAGATATGGTTGGGCATACGGCTAATGCAAAGGCTCTAAAAACGGCAATTGAGACTGTAGACTATCAGCTTGGTAGTTTAATTAATGCAGCAAGAAAAAAACACTACCAAATAATAATTACGGCTGACCATGGAAATGCGGAAATTGAATATGATGAGGACAATCAAACTGGCCATACAGCTCACACGAGCAATCCGGTCCCATTTCTAATCGTTGATCGTCAATATCAACTAAGATCCGATGGATCAATAGCTGATGTAGCTCCGACAATTTTAAACATTATGGGCTTATTACCTAGTAAATATATGACGGGAAAGAGTTTAATTGTTGATTAAGATTCGACCGTAGTAGCCGGTTGTTCTTTATTGTCTAATACTCTTAAATACATATTATCGGCATAATGCTTAAGCATACGTGTAGCACTAAAACGTTCGAGCATTAACTTGCGAGCACTTAGGGTTTTGGTTAGCCACAGTTGTGGAAAATTATTTTCATCTCGAGAATAATATCCAGGCACAATATAGTCCCTTAAGGTGTCGAGTAGACTATTTTTAATATTATCACTTGTCAAAGAATAACCGATATCGTCAAGATCAACCTCGGCTGCCCATCCGTCGGGTGTAGTCATTGGTAAAACACCGTTTAAAGCCGCCTTCATTCCGCTGGTGCCACAAGCCTCATAACCAACGATCGGCGTATTCAGCCAAACATCGCATCCGGAAGTCAACATCGCACCAAGATCGATTGTATAATCTTTTAAATATACGACCGTACCATTAAACTCTCCGGCCGCCATACGTAGTATTTGATTTAACATTTCTACACCGATCCGATCATCGGGATGTGGTAAACCGGCGAAGACAATTTTAACTGGTTTTTCACTATTTTGGGCAATAGCTTTAAAGGCGGCAAGATCTTCAAATAGAGCTAACGGCCGTTTATAATTGACAATCCGTCTTGCCCAACCAATAATAAGTTCGTTTTCGTTCCATTCATTACCGGTCTGATCTTTAATATAAGCCAATAATATTCGTTTCCGTTCAAGATGTTGTTGCCAGAGGGTTGGACCATCAGTGGGATTTTTTAGTTTATCCCAAGTTGGCACATGGATACCATTGGTAATTGATAGCATCGGATGATTGGTCCAGATCTCGTTGGCTCTTTGAGCATGGAGTTTACTGACGGCATTAATCATTGTGGCATGGCGTAAGGAAAGCATAGTCATAGAGAAAGTATCTGACTCACGGACTAGACCAAGGTTAACAATATCATTTACAGGAATTTGCATTTCAAGAGCGTATTGGTCGAACATTAATGAAACAAGATCATTAACGTACACATCGTGACCAGCGGCGACGAGAGTATGATTGGTAAATACGGTTTGATGCTTGGCTGCATCAATCGCTTTCACAAAATTTAAGCCCTTTTCCTTCATTAAATTATGAGCAACCTCCAGAACTAAAAAGGCGGAATGCCCTTCATTCATATGATAAACCGATGGTGTTATTCCAAGAGTTTTAAGTAATCTAATTCCGCCAATTCCAAGAATCATTTCTTGTTTCAGTCGCATTTGTTGATCGGAAGTATATAGACGATTGGTTATCTTGCGATCATTGGGATCATTTAATTCGATATTACTATCAAGGAAGTAAACCGGTACCGAGCCGGCTTTCCAAACCCATGCTTGGGCCTTAACGTTCTTGCCCATCATTGGCACGCTAACAGTAATTCGTTCGCCATTGGCATTATTAACCGGTTCGAGACCAATCTGTTCGGGATGAGTTATTTGACATGTTTCAGTTAATTCACCCTGGACTATCTCGGTTTTACAGCTATAGCCCTCGTAGTAGTATAACCCAACACCAATCATCGGAAATTCTCTATCATGAGCCTCTTTGACGATGTCGGCTGCCAATACGCCTAGCCCACCGGCATAAACCGGAAGGTCGTGAGAGAGTGCGAATTCAGCACAGAAATATGCAATCGGATGACTTGAGAGAGTTTGGTAATGAGGATTATTTTTAAAACTTGTAAACCAATCTAGATGATTTGCCATATTTGTTTTTATGTTTTTGATTATTTGTCTATATTCTATCAATAATAATTTGAAAAAGCATTGATTATTATACTGAAATATGTTAGCATATCTTGTCAGCCAAATTCAGAGGGAGGTGGCGCATTGGAGATCGACAGTTCGGTTAGTGTAAAGGTCACAGTCAAGAACACTTACGATATGGGTGAGGACAAGATGACCTTAGTGGAAATCGAAGCCACTGGAGTCATACCTGCCCACTATCACATGGAAGTGAACGTGATGTGGACCCCGCAATGCGATGTCTGGCTCTTTACCCCAGAAGTTGTGGGGTACCGGGTGGACGGTCATCCGTTACTCGGCCGGCGCTGGATTGGTAGGACGAAGCATGCTGGCGAGATCTGCTACATGCGCAAGGGTCAGCCCTTCGGCTTTATGCCGAAGGAAGCCAGTCAGCCGATGCGTTTCGAGGCCTGTCTGTTGCCGGAACATCTCGCTGGCGCCGATAGCTATGATACGCCGATGCCGGACGATGCCGAGATCATCTTCATGGTTCTGATCGAGCCTGAGGAGATCGACGGGGTACCGGCCGGTGTAGTGCATGGCTTCGATCCCGATCCGATTGTCTTGCCGGTTGAACTCGTTGGCCGAGAAGTAGGCATCCAGCTCGTGTACGACCCCAACCGGCCGGACTAATAGGATCCGGAGCTGCAACTCTCTCGCGACCGTCAGCCCCTAGCTGGCGGTTTTTATTTCATCCGCAAAAGCTCTAATTCTAAGACAATGTAGCCGATTCCCATAACTAGTAGTCCGGCTAGTGCCTTAAAAAATGGATATGCCATGCCGCAACCCATTTCCCAAAAATAACTAAAAAACCAAAAGACAATTGATACTGCAAATATGGCGGCACCAAACAAGATAAAAGCGATCGCGACGCCTTTGAAACTAGCTTTAGCGTAATCTTCTTTCGTAGGCATGTTCTCCTCCTTAATTATAATTAACTTCCAGTATTTTCACTCCACCCGATGATTCGAGCATTTCTTCGCTTACTTTAACACTTGACGCATTCTTTGTGAAATTTATCACATAACCGTGAGAATAAACCTTTTCATTGCCCTTGACTTGCTTTTTAAGTTCTTAAATATATTTCATTACTTGGGATGAATGTTCTTCTTTAATCCCACTTTCCCATTTAAGGTCGATTACAATTCCGATTCGCTGATCGTTATCTTCTACCCAAATCACTAAATCAGGAATGCTTTTTCCAACTACGAAACCATTATAAGTAATTGGTAGAATTCTTTGAGTTTCATAAGCAAGATTAAGTTTTCTCAGTCCAACTTCCATTGCTCGTTGGTAAATAGTTTCATTCCAGCCACCGCCCAATTCAGCATAAACATCGGACGCGCACTCTTTGACTTTTTTCACAATGTATTCAATCTGATCTGATTCAATTATAATAACTCCTACGATTATTATATCAAAAACCGAACGATTGTTTGGTATAGAAAAGGGACCGCGTGACGGCCCCGGTGGATCAGGTGATGGTAAGTGCGATACGAGTCAGGTAGGAGTCAAACTCATCCTGACCAAAGACGGTGGTGCCGTTCGGGAAGGTTACGGAAACCTCCTGGCTACCAGCCTTGATGAGAGTGCTGACTCGGTATCCGCATTCACCGAGATCATGGGCGAATCGAGCCACAGCAGCCTCTGTCGGGCCAGTGACTTCGGCGACTTCATCGTTCTCGACGGCGGCATCCCCCTCGTGACGAGGATCCCCTGCTGACACTGATATCACCTCCCTCATGTGTGCTGAAGTATTATATCGATTATTATGGGTCAATACAAGATTAAGGAATCCTTTGAGCTCGGTAGTGAATAATTTTAATTCTTATTAAGTAATAAATAATTATAAGAATTATTAATCCAATAATAATTAGGCCAATATAAAACGGATTGATTAGTATTCGCCACCACGGTTCTTGAAAAAAGTCACGTTTAAGGGATGGGAGGATCTGAAGAGTTGTAATTATTTCTTGCAAAGAAAAATGTTCTGTTTGACCGATGGCAATAGAATACGGGCCATAATTATTCTGACTAAAAATTTCAATCGAATATTTACCACCAGTTAATTGACTGGAATATTCCGGGCCTTTATAGTAATTGTCTCCTCCAAAAGGTTCGTAAAACGGTTCCCAATTAAACTTACTTCCATCTAAAATATAAATTAATTGGTTCTTGTCGTCGATAATTTTAGCGCTTAATATTGTTTGTAGATTATCGGACGATGGCGTAAGTAGTTGTATATAAAAACTAAACGGCCGATCGGAAATAATCGTATAGATAACTGATCGGCCATTTAGATGCCCGTAATATACTTTGGAGATCTCCGGTTCATTAATGGTAATATTAGTATCTGTACCAGAAATATTTGGCTGATGAGCGAGAACTGTTTGAAATGGTAGAGTGGCAAATAACAGGGCGAGACATATACGTTTGTACATTATTACCCCTTGTTAATTATTACTCCCAACAAACCCTTAATTATCAAATATATTCCGACGATATTTAATAAATAAATAATAATTGTATTACTATACCGATGGACCAATGTCTGAATTTTTCCTAACGCGATTTGACCTCGCCTTTTACCGAGCCCGTAAATTAACATAGGTAACATTATTGGCACAAGCATTGCATAATCCATAACTAATATTGCGATGATTTTGATATATAAATGACTGGAACTGATAATAATTTCCTTCATGGCTGTTAAATAAAACGGCATTGACGTATAGTTACCGATTGTCATAACTAATCCAAGGATAAATAAGTATATTTTATTATTGGTAATTTTCATCGGTTTATCAGATGGTGGTTTTCGGCTAATCCAAAGAGCTAATAGAACCAGAAAAATGCCAATAAGAATATTGATGATATTTGAAGCCAAAATGTAGTTCAGGGGTAGGATTGCTTCCAAAAAACGGCTTGACGACAAGGCAATGCTAGTGAGAATAACCAATGCCGACATAGCGCCCGCTCCATAATACATTATCTTTTCGGAGGGCTTATGTTTATGTGACAAGATCGCAATAACCGTGCCCAGCATGACCGGGCTATAAGCAGTAGCAATAATCAGTGGCAGGATAACAATAAATAACCCCATATTCGTACTTAATAATAAAGACCCTTTAATTATAGACCATAATTTAATTATATAGCATGAAATAAATAGACGTCTCGGAGGAGACGCCTGTGTGATCAAGCGGACTGCGGGTTGTGTAACTGCCATTGCGATTCACATAGCTATATGGTAGCCGTCCTGAGTGATCTCGCCGGCCGGATCGGGATCGCCGGCCATCTGAAGATAGTCGACGGTGAAGTCAAAGGAGAACGATCGACTCTGACCCGGCTTTACTCCGGATGAAGCGAAGACGGTCTCGGTCTTGGAGCCGACGAGCTTCCCGCTGGCCCCAGTTATCTTGACGGTGAACCGAAAGCCGTAGACCCCAACCGCCATGTTGTTGGTCACCGTCCCGGTCACCGTCGCCTGATTCCAGGTCTTGATACCGGGCATGGACTTGAGCTCCCAGCCGCTGAGGTGGAGTTTGCTCTCGACAATCAGCGGATGTTCAGCCTTGTACTGACAGGACTTGACGCTGGCCTTGAGTTGGGCCGAGGGCTTCAGGTCGCAGGCGCGTTGCCAGTCTGTTGCCGCCGCCTCCCATTCGTAGATAGCCTCGTGATCTTCGGCTTCCTTGCAGCGCGAAACGTATTCGATCTCTACAAGCTGCAGGATACGTTGTTCGGCCGTCTGCCGATAGGCACCCTTGGGGTGGTTGTCCTGGTAGCCCCGCAACGCCGATATTGAATCGGTCTGTCTGGCTGTTTCCCAGTCCAGCCGGTCAAGCGTGTTCAGGGCCTCAGCGCGATGCCGTCCGTTGGTGTATGACTCGAGGTAGTTGAGTAGAGCGACCTGACGGCCTGCAGCTTCAGTATAGCAGCTGTCGTCAGCGCTCTGTTTCGCCTCGTCGATGTGTCGGCTTGACGGGTAGCGCTCGATGTAGCTGAGCCAGACAGCTTCGCTGGCTGCGGACTTGGCGGTATTGAACGCACACTCGTCGGCGAGCTGTCTTGCCTCGGGGACATGTGTGCTCTTCGGGTAGGCTTCAGCGAACTGGACGTACTTGCCTTCCTCGTTGGCCAAGCAGGTCTCCCGCCACTGTCGCTCCTCCTGGTTGCACCCCATCGTGGCGAGGGAGATGAAGACAATAAACGCCGCCGTAATACACGTCCGTCTGTGCATCTATTTGGCTCCTCTCCGCGAGTCACCCGTATTAAACCATATATAGATATATATATCAATAATCACTCAGTACATTTTAAGTTTATTTATAGTAAAATGAAATAAACAAGGAGCGAAGTGCCTACAAATAAAAAGGCATCAAGATTTGAGACGTCTGCGGGTTCGCCACATCCAATCGGTGCAACACTGTATCCGGATGGTGTCAATTTTTCGCTATTTTCACAGAACGCAACTAAGGTTGAGTTGTTACTATTTAATAAACCTAATGCGTTGGAGCCTTATGAAGTCGTTGAACTTAATCGAGAGGTCAATTTTTCATTCCATTTTTGGCATATATATGTAAAACGACTCAAAGCCGGAACTTTTTATGCCTGGAGGGTGGATGGTCCTAATAATACTTCCGAGGCGGGACATCGATTTTATCCCAAAAAAATTCTTCTTGATCCATATGCTAAAGCAGTATCGAATATTTTATTTAAGCGCGATGATGCGATTGGTGATACTGAGAACTTAACGACCTCAATGCGAGCGGTGGTAGTTGATACGCATAATTATGACTGGCAAGGCGACAAGCCATTACATATTCCAATGGAAGATACAATTATTTACGAATTGCATGTCGGTGGTTTTACCAAATCAAAAACTTCCCACTGCCGTTGGCCGGGGAGTTTTTATGGCGTAGTTGAGAAGATTCCATATTTAAAACAACTTGGGGTTACGGCAGTTGAATTACTTCCGGTTTTTGATTTTGACGATACCGAGATCGTAAAAATGTCACCCGATGGAAAACCGTTGAAAAATTTTTGGGGTTATCATACGCTGAGCTATTTTGCACCTGAAAATTCATATTGCGTATCAATTCAGGCGGCACAACACCTAAATGATTTTCGAGATATGGTCAAAGCGCTTCACAAAGCCGGGATCGAAGTTATTCTTGACGTAGTCTTTAATCATACAGGCGAAGGAGACCAAGGCGGTCCAATTATTAATTTTAAGGGCTTAGATAATAGTATTTATTACCACCTTGTGCCCGGAGATAAACAGTATTATATGAATTACTCCGGATGCGGAAACTCAGTTAATGCTAATCACCCAATAGTGAGTAAATTTATTCTAGACTGTTTGCGTTTTTGGGTTAGAGAAATGCATGTTGACGGGTTTCGCTTCGATGAAGCCTCGATTTTAGCGCGAGATGAAAATGGCAATCCCGTTCCCTATCCCCCGCTTCTTTGGAATATTGAGCTTGATGATGTTTTGGCCAATACGAAGATTATTGCCGAAGCCTGGGATGCAGCGGGATTATGCCAGGTTGGTTATTTCCCAGGATTACGCTGGGCAGAATGGAATGGCCGATATCGAGACACGGTGCGCCGTTTCGTTCGGGGCGACGCCGGACAAGTTGCCGATTTAGCGTCACGAATTGCCGGAAGTGCAGATTTATATGAAAAATCAGGACGGTTACCGATCTCGAGTGTCAATTTTATCACTTGCCATGACGGTTTTACTATGAATGACTTGGCATCATTTACCACCAAACATAATGAAGCTAATGGTGACAATAATTCAGACGGAATTGATGAGAATTACAGTTATAATTGTGGGGCTGAAGGGACCACCGATAGCGCAGATATTGAACGATTACGCCGTCAGCAGATTAAAAATTACTTTACAATATTAATGTTATCGCGTGGTGTGCCGATGATGCTGTCGGGAGATGAATTTAGGCGAACGCAATTAGGAAATAATAATTCCTATTGCCAGGATAACGAGCTAGGATGGCTGGATTGGTCTCTGGTTTACTCTAATAGAGATATTCTACGGTATTTTAAAAATATGATAGATTTTCGAAAAGCTCATGCCGTAACCAGGAAAAGAACCTTTCTTGGTGATGACGTTAACAAACGTGGATTGCCTGAGGCTGCTTGGCATGGATGTAAAATAAATAGCCCAGGCTGGGACGATCCCTCAAGCCACGTATTGGCAATTACTTTGGGATCAGATGATAAAAGCGCCGATTTATTTATTATCATGAATATGGATCAGACGGAATTAGAATTTGAAGTACCGGTTATTCATAAAAGGCATTGGCATCTCGGGATCGATACCGGTGCCGATACTCCTCGTGATATATACCAAGTTGGTCGCGAGCCGATAATAAAAAGTAACCAGATAACGGTTAAAAGTCACGCGATAGTCGTTATGGTGTCAAAATAGACTAAAAACGCATCAGGATAAAAGTGGTAAAATATTATTGTCAGACAATGTGGTTATTAGAGATGGCACCCCATCTCAGATTATTTAGGTTAAGGAGTGTAACTTAATGGGGATTGCGAGAAAATTAATTTCTAATTTTCAGCGCTTATTACGTAAGCGCCGGGTTATGAAACCCCCGTTAAAGGCAGCTCTCAAGTTACCTCGGATTGATCAAGCTCCCGTGAATGAGCCCCACACGCCGATCAATGCCAATCCACCCAAGGAAAATGTATTAATGTTTGGTTGGGAATTGCCACCGTTCAATAGTGGCGGACTCGGAGTAGCTTGTTATGAAATGGCAAAATCACTTAATAAAAGTGGTCAGGGAGTGACGTTTGTATTGCCGGAGAGGCAGTTGATAAAAGCACCCTGGATGAAAATGCTTTACGCTCCAGACTTTAAGGCTATCGGTATTAATACTTCACTTTATCCCTATGCCAATCAAGCTCAATATCATCCTATTTCTGGTGAGCCGGTTGTTGCTGGAAGTCACCGCCTAATTCAGGACGTAAAAAAATATGCATTGGCAGCTAGAGAAATTGCTCAGCAAGAAAAATATAGTGTAATTCATGCTCATGACTGGCTGTCTTACCCGGCTGGTGTTGCGGCAAAAGAAGTAAGTGGTAAACCGTTAATAGTCCATGTTCACGCTACTGAATTTGATCGCGTTGGAGGCAATAATATTGATCCGGAAATATATAATATTGAAGGCGAAGGATTACGTCAGGCCGATCATATTATTGCAGTCAGTCACTATACAAAAAATAAAATTATTGAGCATTATCATATTGATGCTAAAAAAATATCTGTAGTTCATAATGGAATCAATACCGATGATTACCAGGACTGCACTCCGTCAACGTTAGAATCATTTAAACGTGCCGGTTATAAAATCGTATTATTCGTAGGTCGTTTAACGGTTCAAAAGGGTCCGGATTATTTTATTCAGGCTGCGCAAAAAGTCTTACTATATAATCCGAAGACAATTTTCGTTATGGCAGGAAGCGGAGATATGGAGAGACGTTTAATTGATGACGCGGTACGTTTGGGAATCGGAGATAAAGTAATTTTTACCGGCTTTGTTCGCGGCAAGGATTTAAGTCGGCTGTATCGTAGCGCTGATTTATATGTTATGCCATCGGTGTCGGAACCTTTTGGAATTGTGGCCCTAGAATCACTTGCTCATGGAGTACCGGTGTTAATAAGCAAACAGTCGGGCGTATCGGAAGTTATCAATCATGCCTTGAAAACAAATTTTTGGGATGTTGAAGACATGGCTCAAAAAATGATTGGGGCATTACGATATCCGATCTTACGCAAGGTAATGCAAATCAATGGAAGTGCTGAAGTCAAGCGTACAACCTGGGATTCCGCAGCACAAAAAATGATTGATATTTACAACCGCGTCTTATCTGGTTCATAATTAAATCTATGCCATCTGTTTGTTTTTATTTTCAAGTTCATCAACCGTATCGCATTCGTCGTTATGGTGTTTTCGATATTGGTGAAAAGCATGATTATTTCGATGAGGAAGAAAAGCCCGAATTATCTAATAGAAAAATTCTTCGTAAGGTAATCGACAAATCATATTTGCCAACCAATGCGATTCTACTGGACCTCTTAAAGAAATATCCTGGATTTAAAGTAAGCTTTTCCCTTTCGGGTACGGTGATTGACCAGTTTGAAAAATATGCACCAGAGGTAGTGGATTCGTTTCGAGCGTTAGTTGATACTGGGCGAACAGAAATCCTTGACGAAACCTACTATCATTCATTAGCTTTTTTATATTCTCGGGACGAATTCTCTAAACAAGTCGAAATGCATCGTCAGAAAGTAATTGACCTATTTCGCACTCGTCCGAGGGTCTTTCGAAACACGGAGTTAATATATACAAATGATTTGGCTCACGTGGTCGAGGCTATGGGTTATGATGGTATTTTGATGGAAGGAGCAGACAGTATACTTGAGTGGAGAAGTCCAAATTTTATACACTCTCCCAAAGGTGCGGAAAGAATTAAATTACTCTTAAAAAATTATCGCTTATCTGATGATGTGGCGTTTCGTTTCTCAACTCCCGGTTGGCAAGAACATCCATTGATAGCACCGAAATTTGCTCAATGGATTTCAGAACATAACGGCAATGGACAGTTAATTAATCTATTTATGGATTACGAAACATTTGGTGAGCATCAATGGGAGTGTACGGGGATATTTAATTTTTTAAAAGCCCTTCCCGGAGAAGTTCTTAAGCACGCCGACAACGATTTTATTACACCATCTGAAGCCATAGATCGATACGATTCCGTTGGCGAACTTGATATCCCCCACTATGTTTCGTGGGCAGATGAGGAGCGTGATTTATCGGCCTGGCTTTCTAATTCAATGCAAAATGATGCTATTAAAAAACTCTACGAATTAGAAACTATTATTATCAATTCCGGAGATGCTGATTTAATTGAAGATTGGCGCCGTCTCCAGACTTCAGACCATTTTTATTATATGTGTACGAAGTGGTTTAATGACGGAGATGTTCATAAATACTTTAATCCTTACGAATCGCCATATGAAGCCTATATTCACTTTATGAACGCACTGAATGATTTGAGGCTAAGATTGGGTAGCAGTAATACTGAGGCAAATACATCGCCTCGGTCAGGCTATATGCCAATGCCTGAGTTTGTTCGATAACAAAACAGCCTCCCTGAAGGCTGTTTTGTTATGCTGTTTCTATTTATCTGATTCCGATAAGGCAGTTTCAATTAAACCGACAAGATTATCAGCCGATATTGCCCCCGCGATACTTAAATTATTAACGAAACCTCCAGGCGTTCCTTCGATGCCAATCTCGGTGCCCAGATTTAGTTCAGTAGAAATTCGATCAGAATATTTAGCGGTATCAAGACAAGTATTAAAGTCGGTAGTGTTTAGCCCGAGGGTTCCAGCAAGTGTCTTTAAATATTCGACACCGGTTATACTAGCTTGGTTCTCAAATAAAGCATCACCGTATTCCCAAAATTTATTTTGATCTCCGGCACATTCAGCCGCCTGGGCTGCACTTTCCGCATAGTCGTGATAAGACATAGGAAAATGTTTATGAATCCATTTTACTCTATCACTATAATCTTCCATTACTTGCTTAAGAGTAGTGTTAAATTTGCTACAATACGGGCACTGGTAGTCAGAAAAAACCACCATAGTCACTGTGGCATCGGCATTACCTCGGATGTGGTCGGTACTTGTAACCAACGTTCTGGCGTCTACATTTGACTGATTTGTATTATCGGTAATGTCTTCGGTGACGGTGTCGTTATCGGTGTTTGATTTATCAGAATCGCTATGCGGCTTGACCAATAAATATACTAATCCGCCGACTACGATTGCGCCAATCAACAATCCCCAAATAAAATTTCCACTTCCTCCAGACTTTTTACTCATAACTAATCCTTTGACTTAGGTTGATAAAGTTGTGTATTTACCGTACCTAATTCTATCAAAAAGTCAAAGCTTATATCAGCGATATTTTTGAAGTAATTAATTTGCCAAAATCGGTCGCTGCATCAGGACCATTGGCAGTAATAATATTGTCATCTTCTACGACCGCCTGTTCGATGTAGTGAGCACTTTGGGATTTAAGATCGTTCAGATGACTAGGGAAACAAGTCGCATTTTTATCTTTTAGGACACCAGCATAAGCTAATATCGCCGGTGCCGCACATATTGCGGCGATAGTTTTATGTTGGCTGTTGAATTCGATTACTAAACGATGGAGTTTACTATGGTGAAAATAGACGCTTGAGCCACTTCCGCCAATTAATATTATCGCATCATAGTCGGATGGATCGATGTCATCAATTAAAATATCTGCCTGGTAAGTTTCTTGATTACTGGCGGTTGGATTGGGTATTGTACTGGCGGTAACAACCTCAATGCCCTTATCTTTAAGGGCTTTAAGCGTTTCTGAATACTCAACTGGCTGGAAGTTTTGCGGGGCGACAATGACGACAACTTTGCTCATATACCCTCCGTAATTATTAGACCCATTATATCAAAATGAATATTTTAACGAGTTGATTATGAATTACTGTATTTATATCTATGGTGACATATCAAAATTATCAGCTATATTGTTAGTGTGATGTGGTCTTGGGATTATGGCAGTTAAGGAGCGATGAGCCATGTACACAGAAGCCTACCTGCCCCTGGCTGTTAACCTTCTAGGTGACAACCAACGGCGTCTCATGTGTACTCTGACGAGCGGGATTACACTATCGGAGTTTGTCGACGGACGGGCTGATGCCTATTCTGTCGACTGTCGGAGGGCTGACGTCAATACAGAGGGTGATACGGCTGCATTTGGGGGCTCTGGCTGCAGTCGGTATCTTTCATCGGTGGTTGGAGTACTACGAGAGCATGGCTACACGATTCCCCCTCATGGCGTAACCATTCGGTCGGATATCGGGTGTCCGATCGGACTTCACCAGTCCGTAGCAGTCGTGACATGCTACGTCAACTGGCTTAAAGCCCGATTTCGCGAGCAACTCGCTCAAGTTGACAAGGTGTGGGTTGTCGGCCAAGCCTTTTGTCGATTGGGGTTGGAGTGGCCCATGGGCGTCAGGGCCGCCGATCTCGAGAAGCAATCGACCATCTACCTCGAAACTCCCGAGGGATTGAGCCGACTGGCCTACTGGCCAAGGAATTGGAGGTTGCTATTCTGCCATCCAACGGCAGGAGTGAGATGCGCTGATGTCATACCGACCCGCTGGCGTGACGATGTTTGTCTCAGCGATCAGGATGTAACCGAAGCTGTGGCGGCATTGAATAGCGCCAACTTGGCAGAACTACGTGAGGCAATGCGGACCCGGTTCATCAAGCGCATCCTGAACGGCTGGCCTATCTCGGAAGAGATGTCTGCGATGGTAGTGCCGGTTATGGACATATGCCGTCACGCGGCGTTTGTTGCAGCTGGTACTTACCTAGTGGTTATCTCCGATTCGGAGGTTGAAGCTAATGAGCTGAGATCCTATGCTACGGTAGCCGGTATGCCGTTTAGCATCTTCCAGCTCACTTAGCGCTTATAGTTGAGGGGGTGTGGGATGGTAAAGAAGTTCAGCTGTACTGTTAGTGACGGGCGAGAGGTAACGGTAGAAGCCAGGACTGTGTCGAAGGCCAAAGTTCTGGCCGGACAACGTTTGGGTATACCGGCTGATCGCGTTGTTGCGGTATGTGTCGGTGATCGTCCCAAGCGTCAGTAGGAGGGTGAGTGCTTGCTCCACCGTCCGCCTCGATGGCGGACGTTTTATTATTTAAATAATATTATTTTAATTTCTGGCAAGCTAATTATAACTATAACAATTAGCGCCAAATTAATAACAGGAAAAATTATTAAATTCTCAAACCATTTACCGCTTTGAATCCGAATCCCATCAAGAGGCTTAGGCGGGATACCATACATCCGGGAGTATGGAAATAAAATCGGAATACCTTCAACAGTCATGGCATCTAGTAATAAATGCATACCGTAGCTGATGACAAAAACCGATATAATTACGTGATTATTAATTCCCCAGTAACTTGGAAATTGATTAATAATAAAATATACAATTACTGATAATATTGAAAAACCCAAAAGAGAATGAGTAATGTTTCGATGACCAAGTGTAATATGATTAGCAAGACGACCCAGGGGTCTGCCAAGTGGTAAGTGATTCCATAATTCGGCAGTTGGTTGGTCGCAGTCTGGAAGAAGTGAGCCAATACTGCTGATTACAATTGCCATTGATAATGTTGCCGGTTGATATACCGGATCTAAAACAAATATTAAATACATAGCCGTTGCTAACCAGCCACTAAATTGATGAGTCTTGCCAGTCATATATTGATTTTATCAGAATAAAAAAATAGCGCCGAGCCAAGGAGGCTGCGGCGCCGAGTGGAGCGAGTAACGGACCCAATGCTGTCCGGGTTTTCCGGGAGCGGTACCCTACGGAATAGGATCCAGTCTGGCCCGGATGATCTGGAGAACATTGGAGTGCACTTGGATGAAGTCGTCGTCATCGTTACAGTCCCACCGGATCTTGTTGTAGTCTTGCCGCATCATGCCGACAAGTATACACTGTGGGTTCTTGGGCGGAGTGTATTGCTTGTTGATTTGATGCAGCCGAGTCTTCGGTAGCACCGGATTGATGCGGAGGATCAGGTTGTAGCCCTTCAGGTCGAACTGCTGTCGGGCGCTGTTGAAAGCCACTCGCCAGAGTCGACCGAAGTCTTCATCGGTAAGCATACTCGGAGCCATCTCGATGGTCCCCGACGAAGCATCTCCACGAAGAGGTACTACAAGACTGAGCGTCAGGGTGTTTCCGTTGACAGTCGCCCGTATCTCCTTGAAGAAGGGCTCGCAGTAGGTCTCGACGAAGTGTCCGCTTGATGGGCCGGAGCGCATCAGATGGAACGTTCCGTTGAGCTGATCTCCTTCTGGGTAGTTGCGGAAGGTCTCAGGTTCGTCACGGTCGCGTAGGGCCCGAAGTACCGTATGATCCATATGGTCGAGATCGGTTGCAGTCAGTGGAGTCGGAGTTGGTACGATCTTGTCTGGCGGCGGAAGAGATGTTGGCATCGCCTGGCCACATGCTATCGCCGCTTTGACCGACAAGGCGTCGACGGGAGGATGAAACGGCGCGTTCTTCATCACATTCCAGAGGGTATCGCCCTTGGTTTGTGCTGGGCGAGCACTCGCCTCCTGGCGTTCGAAGATACAGGCCACGATCATCCCGCCTGCCACGAAGCAGGTCAAGGCAAGCACGAAAGCCCCGGCAACCCGGCATCTATCCTTGGGTCGCGCATCACCAGTACTCAATGTGCACCCTCCTTCGGGCGTAGTCTGATGATTGTGTCGAGATGACACAACAGTAAATTATACCACCAAAAATACTTAACCATCAATATATCAAGATATAAATACTATCTTAACCCTTATAACGGTAAGGGCAAATATGTTGATACGCGCAATAATGGCATTGATTATAATCTGGAGTTGCATCAAAACACTGTTCTTTAATGCCTTCAGCTACGCTCATAATATTCGTTTTAGTTTTTTCAAGCTCACTGTCTGAAAAAATATACTCGGCAATAATTCCCGATTCAATAAAATACAATGCTACAGTTGGTCGTTTATGTTCCACCATTTCTACCGCTAAAGCATAAATTTGCATCTGGGTCGATTGTTTGACTCGAATATCGGCCTTGTCTTTAGTGTCAACGTCTGAAGTTTTAAAATCCATAATTAGTTTCGAATCACTATTAGCGTCAAAAACGGTGTCAAAACGACCGCTGATTTTTATTTTACTTATCTCGAATTCAAAACGGTCTTCGACGGCGACTACCTTGCGTTTCGTTTTTTCTTCTCGGACATAAAAATCAATTAGGCTTTGCTGGCCGGCTCGGAATTTTTCCTTTTCGTGTTCACGCGTAACATAGCCTTCGGAAGACCAAGCTTGCTTGTATTTCGCGATCACGTCTTCAATTGTGACCGGTTGATTGGCCTGTTTGCATAAATAATAATAGCCAATTGCCTGATGGATCGCATTACCATAAGCAACCGCTCCGGAGGTGGTAATGGGAATTTGTAAGATATGAATATATTCAAATTTCTTGGGGCAGGTTAAATAGTCATCAATTTGATGAGGATTAAGTCGAAGGTTATCGAAGTGAAACAATCTGACTTTAGGCTGCGGCTTAATATTTATTGAATCAAATAATGCCAACTTGGCAATTAATGGTTCGTGATGGGTACGGGCATTTTTAATGATATCGTTACCAATTGTCTCGTAAACAAATTGTGATATTTTTTTAGTCCGCGAACTATTGTCGTAATGCTCAGCCATTGTTAAATATAGTTTGACTTTAGCGCGAGTAATGGCGACATAAAACAGTCTTCTTTCCTCTTGAATATGAAAGTCCTTGGTGGTGCTATTATCAATTAATCCAGCTGGAAGCGGCATAGCGTCTTGTCGAAATCTGGTCGGAAAACGGTCGGACGATAAGCTGGGAATGAAGACTATAGGCCATTCCAAGCCTTTGGCGCCGTGGACACTTAAAATCGTAACGGCATCAACATCCTGTTCGAATTGGGATAGGGCCGGGTTTTCTCCGGCATCACGCAATAGTGTGAGATTGTTAACGAAATTCATTACCGTGGTGTTATCGGAGCTGCGAATAAACTGTTTGATTTTTTCATAGAATACAGCGATATGCTCAAGATCAACGGTAGCCAAAAGATCCTTCTCACTGTTTTTAATTAGTTTTTTTAAATAACCGCTTTTTTCTAAAAACTGGTAAAGAACTTCTCCGACATTAAAATCACGAGCCTTAATTGTGAAGTACTCTAATTCTCGGGCTAGGTGTTTTACTTTATTGACGGTATCGTTTGACAATATAGTTTTAAGATCCGGATAATCGTCAAGATTGTTAATCAATTGACGAATTATTAAATTATTACGTTTTACAAAACTGTTAATGGCAATCATGTCAACCGTATTGATTTGAAAAATGGATGAAGTGGCTAAATAATATAAGCTTAGAGAATCGTCGAAATCAGCAACGGATTTTAAAAACGAAATCATTAATCTGACAACGGTTTCGTCATACAAACCGCCCAGCCCCGGAGCATAATATGGTATACCCTGGGCTCGAAGTTCTTGAATAAAGCTTTTGGCATGCATATTAGCCCGGGTTAGAATTGCAATATCTTTATAACGATATTTTTTATCACTGATAATTTGTTTAATTTCTGAGGCAATATATTTGGCCTCAGAATAATCATCTTCAAATATTTGCCATTCAGGAGCGGTACCCTTGGATTGACCAACTAATCGCTTGTCAATTTTTGCCTGTATCTCAAGACGATCGGGATTATTGAATTTAATTAGGTCGTAAGCGGCGTCCAGTATCCCCTGCTGGCTACGATAATTTTGATTTAATACAATTATCTTGCTGTCTGGCCAAATCGATTGGAATTGCATAATATTTTGTATCGCGGCGCCTCGAAACTGGTATATAGATTGATCGTCATCGCCAACAACCATAATATTATGGTGTTTTGCTTTAGGACTGGCGAATAATAATTTTAATAATTCATTTTGGGCTCTATTAGTATCCTGATATTCATCTACTAAGCAATATTGAAATTTTGATTGGTATTGGGCTAGTATGTCTGGGTGATTGCAGAATAGCCTGATAGTGCGAAGAATCTGATCGCCAAAATCTATTTGGTCAGAGGCTTCGAGCCATTCATTGTAATTTGCATATATCATCGCCAACTCATGAAATTTACGGGCGGCAATAATTTCATCGTCAGATTTCGCCTTGGCTTGAAGTTTATTAACGTAATTTAAATAATCATTTGGTGATATCATTTCATCTTTAAGATGATTGATATGGGTTATTATTAAGGGTAAAAATTTCAGTGGGTTGCTTGTCGGGCGAAGGATTTTTAGATCAACTTCAAAAATATGGGCTCTTAAAAAAACTACTTGTTCGGCTTGAGTCAATACACTAAAAGTTGGACTTAAGCCAGACTCCAAGGCATGTGATCGTAGAATACGATCGCCAAATGCGTGAAAAGTTGAAATCCAAGTATCGATGTAGCCGTATGGGACTAGTCGGTCGACACGTGCTTCCATTTCACCGGCCGCCTTATCAGTAAAGGTTAGAGCCAGAATTGATGATGGATCGACCTTGGCATTATTGATGAGATGAGCAATTCTTTGAGTGATAACGGCAGTTTTACCGGTGCCGGCACCGGCAACAACTAAAATTGGCCCGTCGATGTGGTTTATTGCCGTTAATTGCTCTTTATTTAAATTGAATTGTTGGTCAGCTTTAACCATTGCTATCCAATTGGTCAAAATCAGCTTTAATTTCCTTAATTTCCAATTCCAGCTTATCTAGTTTGGTTTTAAGCTGCTTAGCGATCTCGAATGCGATTTTATAGTCTTTGACTCCATCCTCAAGATTGATTTTGTCATTGGCCAAACGTGTTGTAATCGATTCTAATTCTTTTAGGCCTTCGGCTATCGTGAAGTCATTTTTCATCATACTCCTTTGATTGGTAATTACTTATAATTAATCCGTCAGAAATAATATTAGTTATCGGTTGGTCCGGGGAGAGTTGATCGAGGCGATTAATAATTTTATTGTCTTGCATCGTGATGGAAAAACCACGTTTCAGTAACTGGCTATAATCTAAATCTTTCAATGATCTCATTCGATGTTCAACGACTTGACGTAGATTCAATAATCGATTCGATAGACCCTGAGTAAATATTCTACCGTCGACCAGTAAATTATTTTTAATATGTTCGCAATGAGTGAGGAGTTGATATATTTCGGATGATAAATTACCTATACTTTTAAGGTAACGTTCTTGAAGCGTATTAAAAAATGTATTTAAAGACAGCGTTTTGTAATCAAGATTTTGGGTTAGGCGGTGGCGGTGAAGTTGAAGCGTCTGATACCCAAATACCCCTAGATTGATAATATTTTCTAGTACCATTGTACGAGTTGGATAACATATTTCTGCTGCGTTGGAAGGAGTCGAAGCTCTTCGGTCAGCAACTAAGTCGGAAAGCGTAGTATCGCCCTCGTGACCAACGCCAACGACAATCGGTATTTGACTGCGGTAAATGGCTCTGGCAATTTGTTCGTCATTGAAGGCTGCTAAATCCTCGAGGCTACCACCGCCCCTAATTAGTACAATTACCTCCGGACGCATTATTTTCGGGAGTGAATTGAAATGTGTTAAAGCGTTAATAATTTCATTAATTGCCTTTTGTCCTTGAACCGATGCTGGCAAGAAATCTATCCGGCCATAGTTGTAGCGATTGCGTGCAATACGAATAAAATCATTATAAGCCTCAGATTGTTTGGCTGCGATAAGACCAACGTGTTCAGGATAGTCAGGAAGCGGCCGCTTCCTTGAACTATTAAACAATCCTTCTTTTTCTAGTTGCGCAGTTAATTTTTGAAGGGCTATTTTATATGCCCCTTCTCCGGCGGGAGTTATTGTATCAGCCGATATTGAAAAACGACTATTCTTACCGCTAATCGTGGCTGTGCCAAGGATCTGGACCTGCATTCCTTCAACTAAACTGTCAAGGTTTTGAAGCTTGAAAACAATCGAAAACACATTAACAACATCGCCCGTAACCGGATCTTTCAATATACCAAATACCCATTTATTCTGACTGACCTTTAGTTCTGTTAGCTCACCCTCAACTATAACCTTGCCAATGGGAGCGAGCATTATATTGGCGATTTCGATAAATTCATTGACCTGAAAAATTTTTTCCATATCGTATCGAAATTTGGCCAGCGGCAAATTTGTTATGAGTTGTCACCGTTGAGTGTCTCAAGAATTTTATCTTTTAATACCGATTCGGATAGCGCACCCATAAATTGATTTTTAACTTGACCGTCGATTAATAAATACATCGTTGGAATACTTAATACATTGTAGCTGTTAGGAGTATTGGGGTTTTCATCAACATTGACAGCTATTACTGTAATTTTATCAGACATACTTTCGGAGATACTTTCTAGTACCGGTTTTGTCATCTGACATGGTCCGCACCATGGTGCCCAAAAATCTAGTAATACCGGTTTATCTGCAGATTTTAATTTTTCGCTGAAATCAGCGTCTGTAGCTTCAATGACTTTACCGGCCATACGCTAGCTCCTTTTGTTTATTGGTATTTAATTTTATGCGATTGATACAAAACTCGGTCATGCCAAATAATAATGTAACAAATATTATATCGCCTGCCAAAGTCCAACCAAAGAAGGGAATTGCCATATTGTAACATAGTAGTAACCCGGCAATTGAATGATCGTATAGTCCGCTGGTCAGCCAAACGCCAAAGTTGGTAATTACAAAAAATATTACTGATCCGACAATTGTTACACCGGCCGTACCAAAAATAGTCGGGTGGCGATTCAGATAGCGACCCAAGATGATATTTAATGCAAATGCCCCATATACAAAAATTATTGTGCTATGCCAGCCAAGAAAATAATCGGTAATTAGCATTGCTAAAAGCGGCACAAGCCATTGCCATTTGCCACTAAGATATCGCCCGCTATATAGCGACGAGGCTCCAACGGCGGTGAGATTGGGAGGATGTGGAATTAGTCGACTGACAATCGCAATGAGGATTAACAGGTAAGGTATAATTTCAATTTTATCAATTTTGAATCGTTTCATATTTCAACCTGATTAATGTATAATTGCCGGAATCAATGTTTAACCATGAGCTGGAAACTGGATTATTATCGACACTGAGCTGCCAACACTTGGTTTCGGTGCATGGTGTACTATCAATTTGATGAATGTGACCGGCTTCTAAAATAATCTCGTGATCGGATTGTAATTGTTTTAATATTGTATTTCCCTTTTGACTGCTAATCATAATTGTATTTCCCGGAGTAATATTGGCGACTTCAATAACGGAACGGGAGATTTCATGACCGGATTTTGGTACCAGCCAAAAAATCGTTAGACCGCTGATTAAGGCAGTCGCTGCAATATAGCCCCAGTCGCGTTTACGCATTTAGTATATCTTTTCGGTGTATGTCGGGTCATCGTCCTTGGTGCACCAGAAAACGAAACTATCAACGTCATCCAGAGTAATATTAGCTGGAAAATTATAATCGGTAGTGGTATCGGTATAGGCTGTATTCTCAATTCCTAAATCAACAACTGATTCTTTTATCCGATTAGAAACAGCTAAATATACTTTAAGGTCTTGCGGGCATAGACCGTTATAGGTGAAATTTTCCAGTCGAACCGAAGTAGCGCTGGTCACTCGCAATATCCCAGTGACGCTATAGCGGCCGATTTTAATCTTCAAGGTACTTCCGACTTTCAAGTTAGTATCACTCTCTGCTTCACTGACGGTATTATTAGAGGTTGATTTAGTACTTTCCCATCGGCGGGTAGCGGGCGTAACTAATGTCGAACGATCGACTCCGGGAAAGTAGTCTTCCTCTTCAGCTACGGTTACGGTCTGTTTTTTAGAGCAGCCTGATAATACTAATCCGATTAATGCAGTAACGATTAATATTTTTATTTTTGTGTTCATTATTTTAAGATTACATCAATCATGATAAAAATCAAAATCATATATAAAGATACTAATAATCAAGTCCCCTTTTTGCGATTATACCGTTATCATAATGATGTTTTATCTTTTTCATTTCGGTAACGATGTCCATTATTTTAGAAATCTGAGGATTACAATGGTGCCCGGTTACAATGATGTCGGCCTGACCGTCTCTATAGTTCTGAATGGATTGAATAACGTCATTTTCATCGACTAGCCTAAGGGTAATAAGGTCGGTTAACTCGTCCAGAATAATCAAATCCCACATTTGCGATCGAATAGCCGATGATATTTCTGTTAATGCTGATTTGGCAGCATGGATATGTTCGGAAATAGGCAACTTGTCACCCATAATCCCCACAAAACCCTTGCCTAATTGTTTAATTGTGACCAGGTCAGGAAAATCACGACGAATAGCCTGAATCTCCCCCGTTACCCAATCACCCTTAATGAACTGCAACACTAAAACTCTTCGACCATAACCGGCGGCTCGCAGAACTGCTCCTAAAGCCGCCGTTGTTTTACCCTTGCCGTTACCGAAGTAATATACACCAACTGGCCGACAAGGAGATTTAGAGGGGATTATTTTCGCTTGGGCCATCGTTTTTGGGGAATATTTTTTCATTACTATCGGCATTGTATACGGTGATTGCTGTATAGGGACATGTTTCAGCACCAGCAATAACATCATTTAATTTGGCGCCATCTATATCGATAATGTATTCTATATGGTTAGGATCACCGTCACACGGCTGACCGGTAGTATCCTTGACGATTGCTTTGGCTTCCTCGTCTAACTCGTAGATATCGGGGGCTAGAGTTAAGCATGATGCTACGGACTGGCAAGCTTGCCTATCGACTACGATTTTTATTCTCATAATTTCCTTTCTATAAGATTGTATCAATGATTATCGATAGTTGTTTATGAGCAACCTGTTGTTGCGCCGCAATTTGGACATTTGTGACATCGGCCATTAGGCGTCATCATTGCACCGCATTCGGGACAAGGTGGACCGGAATATCCACTACTACTGGCTACTAACGGCGCATGGTCATCATTAGCCGTTTCAAATAATGGCTGAGTATTGTTATCGACTGCAGGTAATGGATTTTGGGTATCGTTCTGATCAGTAATATCTTCCTTGTCCATTATTGGTAATTTCATTTTGGCTGGGCCGCCATTTTCGGAGAATGTCTTTCTAAGCCATTGAGCGATAAAATCAGCTACTGAGGTGGCAAAAGGTATATCGGAATCTCCGGTAAATCCATGAGGATCGAAACGCATATGTTCGAGTTGACTGATGATTGTATCGACGGGTACGCCATATTGCAATCCGATTGAGGTAATTTTTGCGAAGGCATCGGCCATACCAGATGCAAAACTACCCTCTTGAGCCATATTTACGAACAATTCTGCCGGTGTGCCGTCGGGATATAGTCCAACGGTCAAGTACAGCTTTTGACCACTAAGTGTCACTTTGCGGGTAATTGATTGACGTTCTTTGGGCGGACGTTTTCGACTCGGGGTATAGGCAACCTGTAATGGCACTGTTTCAATCTCAATCGGCGAGGTTTCCTCTTTCTTGCTTTTAGTAGTTAGTGGTTGAGCAGCTTTAGAGCCATCACGATACAGGGCATTAGCCTTTAAGCCAAGAACCCAGCCCTGCCAATATGCGTCTTTTACATCGTCAACAGTAGCTTCGGCTGGTAAATTTATCGTTTTAGATATTGCGCCACTTAAAAAGGGCTGAACAGCGGCCATCATTTTAATATGTCCCATATGATGAATGAAACGTTGCCCTTTTGCGCCGCAGCGATTAGCACAATCGAATACCGCCAAGTCTTCAGTTTTGATCCGAGGTGCCCCCTCAAGTGTCATGGCTCCGCAAATAAATTCGTTGGCTTCATCGATTTGACTTTCGGTATAACCCAGAGCTAATAACATATCAAATTCATTATCCGAATAGCGTTCTTCAGAAAATCCCAAACGTTTCATTGCTTCTTCACCAAGGGTGAATTGATTGAAAGCATATCGAATATCAAATGCGGTTGGTAGCTGTAGTTCAATTTTTTCAATATCAGTACTGGTAAACCCATGCTCGACCAAGCTTTGATGATTGATGTGTGGTGATCCGTTTAAGCTACCGGATCCAATAGCATAGCGTAGGATATCGTTGATTTCATCTTCTTTATAACCTAGTTTAGATAGAGCCTTGGGAACTGATTGATTGATAATTTTCCAATATCCACCACCGGCCAACTTTTTCATTTTTACTAATGCAAAATCAGGTTCGACACCGGTAGTATCGCAATCCATAACTAACCCAATTGTTCCGGTCGGAGCAAGAAGAGTGGTTTGCGCGTTGCGATATCCATATTTATCCCCAAGATTTAAAGCTCGATCCCAACTGTTACGAGCTGCGTCAATTAGATACTGTGGCGTATTGTCAGGATTTAATCCTGGTGGGATAACAGATAGTTGTTCAAATTCTCTAGGTGCAGCATTATAGGCAGCGCGACGATGATTACGGATGACCCGAAGCATATCGTCTCGGTTCATTTCATATTTCGGGAATGCGCCAAGATGCTGAGCCATAATCGCACTTTGGCTATAAGCCTCACCGGTCATAATGGCGGTTACAGCAGCGGCCATAGCTCGGCCGTCATTAGAATCGTAAGGTAAACCAGCCATCATTAATAGCGTACCTAGGTTAGCGTAGCCTAGGCCAAGAGTGCGAAAATCATAGCTGTTTTGTGCCATCGATTCCGATGGGAACTGAGCCATCAAGACCGATATCTCTAGGGCCAATGTCCAGATACGAACCGTATGACGAAAAGCATCGGTATTAAACTGTCCGGCGTTCTCATCATAAAATTTAACTAAGTTGATACTTGCCAGATTGCAGGCTGTATCATCGAGGAACATATATTCAGAACATGGATTTGAGGCATTTATTCGACCCGACTTCGGGCAGGTGTGCCATTCATTGATTGTTGTATCGTATTGAAGACCTGGATCGGCACAATGCCAGGCAGCATCTGATATTGTCTGCCAAAGCTCATTAGCTTTAAGGGTTTTAGCGATGATCTTAGGATTAGTTCTCCAGCGTAAGTCCCATGTTTTTTCCTCTTCGACGGCATCAAAAAACTCCTTGGTAACCCGAACAGAATTGTTTGCATTTTGACCTGATACGGTACCATAAGCTTCGCCATCGATACCGCCAGAATAACCGTTGTCCATTAGGACTTGGGCTTTTATCTCTTCATTTTTCTTCCATACAATAAATTGTTCGATGTCGGGATGATCAATGTCGATACATACCATCTTGGCTGCTCTTCGCGTCGTACCGCCTGATTTTATTGCTCCGGCTGATCGATCGAATATCTTTAACCAGCTCATCAATCCGCTTGATTTTCCGCCACCAGATAACGGCTCACCTTCGCCGCGCAAAGCCGAAAAGTTGGTACCACTTCCAGACCCATATTTAAAAACTCGGGCTTCGCGGAGGACGAGATCCATTATTCCACCTGGCTCGACCAAGCTATCGCTGACCGATTGAATAAAACAAGCATGTGGTTGAGGTCGCGAATAGGAATCCTTAGAATATTCCAATTTGCCGGTATGGGGATCGACATATGAATGACCTTGGGCGGGGCCATTAATGCCATAGGAAGAATAGAGGCCGGTGTTAAACCATTGTGGTGAGTTGGGAACACAGATTTGTTCCACCATCATATATTTAATTTCATCTTCGAACGCTTGAGCATCAGCGACTGATTTGAAATATCCATATTGTTCGCCCCAAATGCGCCAACATTGAGCCATGCGGGTAATAACTTCTTTGACACTGTTTTCACCACCTAAAACCGGTTTGCCGGCTTTGTCTAAAATGGGTTTACCACTATCGTCTTTTTGTGGTACTCCGGCTTTGCGGAAATACTTGCTGACGATAATATCACTTGCGACTTGAGACCATGTTTCTGGCACTTCGGCGTCTATCATCTCAAATATTACCGAGCCATCAGTATTGATGATTTTTGTTGAGCGCTTAGTGTATTTAATTAAATCAAGTGGGTTCTCGCCTTCAGTTGTGAAATACCGTGCAATTGGCAATCCCTTGGCTACTTGAGCCTTATTCTTTTTTGGTTTTATCGCGTCTTTTTTGGTTTTATCGAGCACTTCGAGAATGTCTTGTTCGAAATCAGCCATAAACGATGTGCCTGGCTCTAGTGGCTCCATGCCCCTCCTTAGATTGACTTAGTATTATTTAATGCTTCTAACTCTTTTTTAAACGACTCGCTGGTCTGAAAATCCTTGTATACACTTGTAAATCTGATGTATGCGACGGTATCAATTTTTTTTAATTCGTTACTAACAATATCGCCGATGAAATGACTACTGATGATTGGCTTACCACGAGCGGTAATATTGAATTCGACGGCATCAACAATATCTGATAATTGGTGTTCGGTAATATTACGTTTCTGGGTTGATAATTCAAGACCGCGCAATATCTTCGATCGGTCATAGGCCTCTTTGCGGCCGTCTTTTTTGATCACAGTAATTTTAATCAGATCGATCGTTTCGTATGTTGTAAAGCGATAGTGACATTTTGGGCACTCACGTCGGCGTCGGATACTGATGCGATCAACATCCCTAGTATCGACAACCTGAGTATCGTTATGTTTACATTTGGGACAATACACGATCCTCCTTGTAGCTAAAGTCTCCTACTCGCATAATCACGATAACACAATATATAGTATCAATGTGCGGTGTTATAACACAATATATGGCTAACAACAGAGATGTAAGTTATCCACAGCCGGGTATAAAAAAATCCGCCGATTGGGCGGATTTTTTATTCTAAGTTCTTATTTTATTTTGCGTCTGATGAAAGCTGGAATATCGAGTTCATCTTCCTTGAAGTCATTGTCTTCAATTTCTGGAGTTGGGCTAGAAGGTTCTTTGGTAATATTGGGTTGTCGACGTGGCGGAATGATAGTCGGTCGTTCCTGGGGAATATTATAGCCGTTTAGAGGTGCGATTCGACTGCCTGATATTCGTCCTTTGGCTTCATCTGGTACGTCTTGGGCCTCAAATCCCGTGGCAATTACTGTAATTTTAACTTCCCCACTCATTGCTTCGTCAATAATTGCACCGAAGATTATGTTTGCGTCTGGATCGGCAGCTTCCGTAATCGCCTTAGCGGCTTCATCAATTTCATACATACCAAGATCTGGTCCACCAGTGATATTGAATAAAATACCACGAGCGCCGTCGATCGATAATTCTAGAAGTGGTGAATCAATGGCCGCCCGAGCGGCTTCAATGGCGCGATTGTCTCCGGAGGCACGTCCGATACCCATTAAGGCCGAGCCGGCATCGCGCATAATCGTTTTAACGTCGGCAAAGTCAACGTTAATAATTCCATGTAAAGTAATTAAATCAGCGATGCCTTGTACGCCTTGGCGTAAAACATCATCAACAATTAAGAACGCATCGGTAAGCGAGGTTTTCTTATCGACTACCTGTAGAGTTCTGTCATTGGGGATAACAACTAAAGTGTCGACTCGTTCAGCCAAGTCTTCAATCCCCTGTTCCGCAACTTTGCGTCGTCTCAAACCTTCAAAACTAAACGGCTTAGTGACTACACCAACAGTTAACGCGCCAAGTTCCTTAGCGATTGATGCGACAGCCGGAGCGGCACCAGTACCGGTTCCCCCACCCATACCGCAGGTGACAAATACCATATCGGAGCCTTTTAAGGCTTCGTATATTTCTTCTTTGTTTTCTTCAACCGCTCTTTGTCCCACTTCAATATCAGCACCAGCGCCAAGTCCTCTGGTCAGTTCTTTACCGATTTGAAGTTTTACGGGCGCTAAATTATTTACTAGATCCTGGGCATCGGTATTGATTGCTAAAAACTCAATACCCTTAAGACGGGCTTCAATCATGCGATTAATGGCGTTCCCCCCCGAACCGCCAACACCTACGACACGTATCTTAGCAAACGTATCGACTTCGTTTGGGACTTTATCTGCCATCTTAGCTCCTTGCTAAGGCGAGAACTGCTTGAAGACTTTTCGAACTTTAGTCCACAGTCCGCCAATAGAATTGTTTTTGATACCAGCTACACTAAACTTCCCAGAAGACCCCTCCTGGGTTGGTATCTCCAAACCGTACAATGCCAACCCTATACTCGTAGAGTAGCGTGGGTCGCCAAGTTTGTCAATCGTCCCACCGATATCCATAGTCAAATCACCTTCTTTGGCGGGTAAATTCATATATTCTTTTACGATCGTGACTAAACCATCTAGTTTGCTGCCACCACCTGTCAATACTATACCGCCCGGTAGCAGTGCGTCCGGCTTATGTTTTTTTATTTCATCTTTAATCATTGTAAAAAGCTCTTTCAGTCGAGCTTCTGCGACTTCCGCCAACTGTTTTTTTGATACTTTTCCATCCTCGCTAGTTTCAATAGTCGATAAATCAAGCTTGTCTGTAGCTTTAATTTTTTTATTATCCAAAGACAAATGTTGGCGTTTTATTTTTTCAGCGATATCGATAGTTGTTTTTAGGCCGATGGCGATATCGTTGGTTAAATGTGATGAACCGACAGGCAAAATTGTCGTATGAATTAGGTCGGACTCTTCGTAAATAGCAATACTTGATGTCGCTGCTCCGATATCAAGGAGCATAACACCAATTTCTTTTTGCTTTTTATCGAGGACGGCTTTACTGGCGGCAATTGGGTTGACGACCATGGCTAGAGGGTTAATTCCGAGCTGAGAAATTATTTGCGATATTTTACGGACATTCGCAGTTGGCGCTCCGACAGCCATTACTTCAACCTCAAGGCGCATGCCTTTCATTCCGAGTGGATCCTGGACTTCTTCTTGGCGATCGATAATAAACTTAATCGGATAAATATGAATGATTTCAAAATTTGGCGGGAGGGCGACGGATCGGGCCGAATCAATAACCCGCTGAATATCTTCTTCACTAATGCAATCCGGGGTAGTAATAGGAACAATGCCTTTACTCAACGAAGTGATAATCCCAACTCCGCCGATACCAATAACGGCATCGGTAATAGATTGACCGGTCATTTTTTCAGCATCTTCTATAGCTTGGGATAGGCTGGTGACCACCTCTTCCGGATCGACGATAATTCCCTTGCGTAATCCATGACTGGGAGCGACTCCTAATGCGGAAATATTAATCAGTCCCTCTTTGTTTTCACAGATAGCCACAGCAACCTTACTGGTTCCGATATCAATACCGGCACAAAGCCTATTTTGATGTGGAGGCATTACTCAACCCTCTCTTTAATATTTCAATAGTATTATAATCCTATTTTACCAAAACGCCCAAATACACTATCATATTAGTACGCCTCGAAACCCATGCGAACACCAGGCATGACCGGGATAAGGATAATCGTGATAATACGGTCACCCCCGTTTATCTTGGTTATTTTACCCGGCGAGGCGACCATATCACTCCGGCGCGGATCGTATCGCGCCTCTTTTATTTTACAAATTTACCAATAAATAACTTAACTCAAGGGATAATAATAGTATATTAATTATCCCCAGGATGATGATAGCCGATAAGATGGTTTATTGAATGACGGATTAGTATTTCTGCTTCACGAAGCGGGCTATGACTATGTTCGGTGGCTTGACTTAGAACAACCGGCCAACATAGGACTATACTTCCTAAACTCTGATACTTCATTGGTAGATCGTTTGTAGAAATGTTCTCGGATGTCGAAAAACTTAACACATCGGTAACATAGTTTTTATGTCTATAATCTCGATTTAGGGCTTGGATTGTAGTTTCATCAACAACCACAACCTCTACCGTTGCCGGCTCAGTTACACCATGACTTTTTAATTCATCTTCTATCCAACTACTAACTAGGTCGGTAGTTAAAATATCGATCTTTGGGATATCCTGATAAATCAGCTCAATGCTCATTTATAAGAGATGCTTTTTTACGCAATCTGCAATTCGAGTACCATCAGCCTTACCCTGAACCTTTTTTATCACAATCCCCATTACCTTACCCATGTCTTTAATTGATTCGGCACCTGTTTCTGTGATAGTGGCTCTTATTATCGCTTCTAAATCCGAATCCTCCATTTGTTGAGGCAATAGTGAATTGATGATATTGAGTTCAGCTTGTTCTTTTTGAACCAAATCCTCACGACCAGACTGCTTGTACATATTTAATGCGTCATGACGTTTTTTAGCTTCTTTCTGTAATACGAAAATGACTGAACCATCGTCCAGTGTGTCTTTAGAATCCTTCTGAGCCGTATCGAGGGCTGATTTAAGGGTTCTTAATGTCGTGGCGCGATCAGTGTCTCTTGCTTTAATTGCTTCAGTCATTAAATTGACTAAGCGATCATAGATAGGACTCATTAGTAGCCCCTTTTTTCATATTTACGAGCCGCTTTACGCCGGGCAATAATACGCATTTTACTGCGCGAAACCGGTTTTGAATGAAAACGACGTCGTTTGATTTCACTTAATAATCCGCTTTGTTGAACTTCGCGAAAGAATTTTCTTAAAATTACATCAAATGATTCTGGTTGTTCCTGACCTGCCAATACAATCACCCCCCAACTGGTGTGGTGTGGTTAGATATATCAATTTATGTATTGATTATAACGACAATTGCCTAGATTGGCAAGGTAATCATGACTGAACCATGGCGCCAATCGGCTCTCCTGCCAAAATGTGGATATGAAGATGATCTACAACCTGTCCGCCATGGGCATTAGTATTGATAATTACTCGATAGCCATCATCTTTAAACCCATGCTCCTGGGCAAGTTTGGCAATCAATGACAATATGCGTTGGGTAGTATTAGGAGAAAGAGCGTCGATTTCGTTAAGTGATGCAATGTGTTGATGAGGAATAACTAACCAGTGAATTGGTTTTTGAGGGTGAATGTCTTTAATAACCACGGCAACATCATCTTCATAGATAATCTCGGCCGGAATCTCTTTATTAGTAATTTTACAAAACAAACAATCTTTCATATCCCCATTCTAACATAACACATATATTGTTCGAGGAGTTCGACGACGAGAACTCACACACGTCTTAAATAATTATAAAATAACAGATTGACAAATGATTCTAAATGTGTTATATTGCGGCGTTTGAAGCACCCTGACATGGAGGTGGTTGAAGTGCCGCAATCTGGAGATGGTCCAGGAGTTGTAACTGTCCGGATTAGTCCAGACAAGAAGACTCCCGGTGAATTCATCGGGACGTGGTACACGGGCAGTGGCGGAGACAGGATTGTCTTCCTCCACCGAGGCGGTAAGGGTATGGGGCTCAAAGATGGCGACGACGTCCGTCTTGAGCTCGAGCCCATCCAGTATAAGACGGACGGGAGAGGTATCACCATGTATCGGGGCAAGCTTGCCCCGATCGCTCCCGTCAAGCGATTACGGGTCAACGAGGGCCTGAACTTCTCGCCAGAGATGGCAACAACACCTTGGTCGGAGATCGTCACGGACGGTACCGTCACGGTCTCGAAGACTTCGTCCGGTCCGACGGTCGTCAAGCGCATCAAGACAGAGTACGAAGGGTGTGTCGAGACGGTCGAAATCGACGTCGACTGGCGTTTTCAAACGGTCGGCGATCGAATCAACCTCATCGACGTCCGGCCCTACCGCTGGACGACTCGTGAAGAGATCTGGCAGTTCTGTCAGGTCAAGCTACTCGATGACGAACTGGTCGTCGAGGTTGCCAACTACTACCAGAGCGAGAGCTCCTTCACCAATCGCGTTATCAGCGAGGATGGCGTAGTGAAGGGCTGGATCAACTGGGAGGAGCCTGGCGCAAAAGGACGAGAGGTAGTCCCGGTGATCAAGGTCGAAGTCTGCCTCAGTGTCAGGCCCTACCGCAAGGACCGGCCTGGGGACGTCGAGGAAAGGTTGCTCCGAATCCCGCTGCGAGTCTCGACGCAGCAGTTCACGCTCGAACAGGTCTTGATGACCTGGGATGAGATGCCTGGCTGGCTCCAGACTCGAGTGGCAAGGAAGTGTCAGGAGCTCTCCGGCCAGATTGATGACGAGCCGGATGAGGCCGAATCAGTCGAAGAGTCACTTCCGACTCCACACGGAGCCGGCCCTTTTTATTTAAAAAATTATTGTTTGAAGAATCTGATGACGAAAACAAACAACATATCAAAGTATTATGTCTGGTAGTTCTCAGGCCATACCAAATGGTATGGCTTTCGAACAATAATACGCTTTGGACCCTTAGGTACTTGACAAAATCGTATAATATGTTATACTTTTAAACGTTTCCGCGTGACGAGGGTGCCACCGGTTTTTTATTTGGCATCAGTGACCCAGCTGTCGATTGGGTTCTTGTCCGGGAACACTACGGAGTAATTATAATGATTCGCAAACTAACCAAGTTAGTTTCGAAACGAAAAATTAAAAAGATCTCTAAGAAGCTAACAAAATGGCTTCAAAAAACATCAATTGTCGCTATGGCTGTAAAGATGATGTTCATCGGTGTATTGCCGGCTTTAGCTTTTAGCCCGGTAACCAATACCGTTAATACATCTATCGATACGACAGATTCACTGTTAGTTGATGATATACATGATAATATTCTTGATACAACTGTTCCTCGGGCGACAGTCTCGATAGTTGAATCTGAGGCTGACCGTATTGCCCGTGAGGAATCTGAACGTATCGCTGCTGAAGCGGCTGCTCAGAAAAAGGTTGCCACTACTAGTAAGGTCGTTGCTACAACCTCTGTTACTAATAGCAACTTAAATGAGTTACAAGAATATGCTGAAAAGCGTTCTGCTGAATTGTTCGGCGAAGGACACTTTGAAGCCTTGTATTACATCATTCAGAAAGAATCCGGTTGGACTGTCGGACGCGTTAATTCCAGCTCTGGCGCTTGTGGTTTGGGTCAAGCCTTACCATGTTCCAAGCTTGGTGACGCCTACGGCGATGGTATCAAAGAACTTGAATGGGTCTTAAGTTATATTAAGAACCGTTATGGTACGCCTTCAAACGCTCTAGCGTTTTGGAGTACGCACCGTTGGTACTAATCCAAAACAAAAACGTCTCGCATAATGCGGGGCGTTTTTGTGTCATGAATGCTTCAATAACTAACGCTAACGATATCCGGGTTGATTATTTCAATCCATATTTGACCGCGATTTAGTTCAATTTCAGTCCCTTGTTTATCGTAAAAATGAGTTCGGTTTAATGCAGTACTTCTCTTCCATGTCGCATCCATTACCTTACCATCGCGGATAATTCGGGCGTCTCCACTACCGGTTAACGTCATATTATAAACTTGCTTGCCAGCTGATGTAACAGCGGTGCGAGTTGCTTCAATGAGAATAATATTTTTAGCCACAATATTGGAGCTATTATTGGAATCAGTATGAGGCTGATTAGCGATGTATCTTGTGTAGTCGTTGGAATTCGGATTGTATTCCCATTTCACGGCGTAAGCAGGATCACCGAAATTAATACTAATATCGGTTTGACTAGTGGGGCGACTATTTAACTCAAGATCATCCTTAAATAACCAGGATTCAAGAGTATTAATTCTATTCTCATAGCCCTTAACTTTAGCGTATTGATAGAGATTAGTAGTATTGGTAAACAGTGTATGTTCATAAGCTCGCCCGGAAGTAATTTGTCGAGAAAAATATGAACTATTATCGTTGAGATTGGGAACTTGATCTTCAACGATTTTTGTAAGGGCGTTTTGAGAACCGCCTGCATGTACGAGATAGGCGCGAGTCTCCTCAGCCCATTCGACAAAATAAGTTCGAGCCGATCTGACCGGGCCGATATTATCGACGTCCTTGGGCCCGAAGATTGCTAATAATCGCGTGACTCCTCCCTCTGCGAGAGCTTCATAGACTATACTAGCGCTCGACAAGCC